>MDTB01116866.1_pt1 | contig 15958 bp, 17 predicted proteins | sample 811161 | NCBI WGS metagenome assembly MDTB01 (sample SAMN05326650, study PRJNA326480) | marine metagenome | isolation source: seawater | place: Mediterranean Sea | collected 2009 | reverse complement strand
TTAAAAGAGATTTTTAAAATTTGCATCCAGCTAGTATTGTTTTTCGCTCTAATTTTTTCGATTTGACTGATAATCTTTTAAATTTTTTATAGTCAATATTTTCACCATTGTGTATTAGACTGAGTATTTTCTTTGAAAGTTCTGGACCTATATATAATTCGTTACGATTTAATTGCATTTAGAAAAAAGTTTTAATGAATTATTAAAATTATTATTTTTAACTATAGGAACATGTGTATAAATTATAGTATCAATTTTTCCGACTTCATTTTTTAAATCGCTAATTTTTTTAGATACTTCTTTTTGATTACCATAAATAAACAGTTTTTTTGCTAAAAATTTTAGATCTAAATCTTTATCATTACCGAAACAATTTAATCTTTTATAATAACTAAGTTTAGTATGAATTGTTTGCAAAACCCTCATATGTGGAGAACTTTTTTTAAATAAGTCTTTTATAGATTCTCTTTTATTTGAAACAAAAATAAATCTTGCTAATTTGATTTTTTTTAAAGCATTTTTTCTATTTAAAGGTGAACTTGAAATGTAGTTTTCTATGTGGTTTTTGACTACATCTTTGCTACAAAAGTTTGAAATTACAATTGACCATTTGTTTTTTGCTGCATTTTTAACATTCCCCGAATTAGGATTTAGCGCTGGTATCACTATCTCTAAATTATTTCGAGATTTATAAAGAGAATTATAATACCCAAGCCCTAAATTTTTATTACCCTTTTTTGTGGTAGAAACTCTAAAATTTTTTGTATTTAGATTGACTAGATTTTTTGATTTAAATAACTTTTTGATTATTTCTAAAATCTCAATCATTCTTCCTCTATTGTCATCATCTAATAGATTTACTGATTCAACATCTGAAATATTAGATCCAGATCCAATACCTAAGTTAAGACGTCCTTTGCACATGTTATCAACTAGAGAAATATGTGAAGCTAATACAGATGGATTATAAAAAGTAAGATTTGTTGTAAGTGAACTTAATTGTATCTTGTTAGTTATGGATGAAATAGCTGAAATCATATTTAAACTAGAGGTAATTTTTTCATATTTATCAGCTAAATGTTCACCAAAATACGCTTCTTTAAAATTATTGTTGTCACAAAATACTACAGATGATTTTATTTCATTAACTATTTTGTCTAATTTTGTTTCTTTTGGATAGCAAGGTATATAAAATATTCCTTTTTTCATAAATGATTGTTCCTAGCAATTTATCAAATATCGATTAATATACGGAGCTATTAGCACATTACAAAATTAATTTCAAATGACAAAAATTACCAATTTAATTTTAATAGGAGGTGGCAATTCTTGCATTGAGATTATAGATTTAATAAACGATATAAATCAAATTAATTTGAATAATAAGATTAACATTGTTGGTATACTTGATGATAATATCAAAATAAAAAATAAAAAAATTAATGATATTAAGGTTCTTGGAAAGATAGACTCTATTAAAACGTTTCCTAAATATAATTTTTTTTTAAATATTCATTCCTATAAAAACAGATATGTTAGATCATTAATTATAAAAAAAATTAAAAGCTTAAAAAAAAAATTTATAAACATAGTCCATCCATCTTCAATGATAGGAAAAAATGCCAGTATTGGAATCGGAAATTGTATTTACAACAACTGTAATATATTTAGTGGCGCATCTATCAAAGACTTCAACAATTTTATGCCAAATACATCTATTGCTTCCAAATCTCTTATAAAGACAAACAACTTTATTGGGAAAAATGTTTCATTGGGAACCAATGTTAAAATAAATAATAATTGTTCTATCCAAGCTAATTGTTCTATTTTAGAAGGTGTTACTCTTGCAGATGGTATTAGAAGTATGCCAAATAGTTTAATTACTAGTAGTTTTAATAAAAAAAATATATTAATTGGAGGATATCCCGCTAAGTATATTATAAATGAAAAAAAATAAAAATTATCAAAAGATTATCAGTCAAATCGAAAAAATTAGAGCGAAAAACAATACTAGCTGGATGCAAATTTTAAAAATCTCTTTTAAACATGCGCCAGATGAAACAGCAAGAGTTTTAGGTAAAATTTATCTTGATGACAAAAAAATAAATAATTTAGCTAAAAAGTTGATAAAGAAAGATATCTAAAAAATTCTTTTTTTAATAAAATTATTTGCACTTTTTAAATTTCCTCTTTGATATGTTCCCATCTTTTCGCTAGATTTTGGAATAGACGCAAATCCAAGAATAATTTTTTTCTTATCATTTAAATATTTATAAAATTTTTTTGGAAAATTCCTGGGAATATCATAATGAGGTTTAAAAAACCATCTTGCATAGGTGAGTATAATTACCCATCTAGTTGAATTTGTTTTATTTGGCCTGGCTGTGTGTAAGATGCTTCCATCCCAGACAGCTAAATCTCCTTTTTTTAGAATTAGGTCTTTAAAATCTGCAATTGAACTTTTATTTTTTTTTAAACTAAGGTGAGATCTTTCTAAAAGCTGAGTGCAACCATTATTTGTATTCAAATCAATCATAGGTATTGCCCATTGAAGATAATTAGCTGTATTTGATTCATTAGGGGATTTATCATCTTTATGAACGTCACATCTATCTTTTCCACTTGATCTTGCAACATATTGGCTAAGGATATAGTTTGGAAGCTTTTGACTTATACCTTTATAATTTTTATCATTTAACATTTCAGTATTAATCAAATTTATTATTTTATTATTTAATAGGTCAACAAATAATTTATGCTTAGACTGCAAATTAAATATTATCTTTGCATCTGAAGATCCTTTTTTAAAAAAACTGGCTTGTTTAAGTGGCTTAAACTTTAAAAGTTGATTGTTCAATTTATCTATATATTTTTCACTAAAAAAAGACTTAAATACAAAATATCCCTTTTTTTTTAAAGATTTAATTGCTTTTTGTTTTAAATTCTGCATTTTAAGAAAACTTTATGTACTTATATAATTTGTAATAAAATATTTCAGTAATAGCTATATTTATAAAAAAATGCAAATCTTAAAAAAGAAATTAGTGTTTATAGCTGAAATTTCAGCTAATCATGATGGTCACTTAAATAATGTTTTTAAACTTATAAATAATGCAAAACAATATGGTGCAGATTTAGTTAAACTTCAAACATTTAAACCAGAGAATATGACAATTAATTCCTCAAAGAAGGAATTTTTAGTAAAAGATGGTATTTGGAAAAACCAAAAACTTTTTGATCTTTATTCAAAGGGTCAAACACCATATAGATGGCACAAGAAAATATTTGAATATTCAAAAAAAAAGAAAATACAATGCTTTAGCACCCCTTTTCACGAGGATGATGTTGATTTTTTAGAAAGTTTGAAAACACCTTTATATAAAGTAGCCTCATTTGAACTAAATCATATTCCTCTAATTAAAAAGATAGCAAAAACACGAAAGCCTATAATAATCTCAACAGGTATGGCAAAATTAAATGAGATTGAATTAGCTTACAAAACCGCAAAAAGATTTGGAGCAAAAGATATCATTCTACTTTATTGTGTGAGCAATTACCCTGCGAAAGAATCAGATTTTAATTTGAATAATATCAACTTCTTAATTAAAAAATTTAATTGCAGGGTTGGATTATCAGACCATTCAAATAATCCAGAGATAGCAAAAGCAGCTGTAGCCGCAGGTGCCACTATTATAGAAAAACACATTGCTTTAAGAGATAAAAAAAAGTCTTTAGATTATAAATTTTCTCTAAAAGATAAAGAAATAAAATATTTTATAAATTCTTTAGATAGCGTTATGTCTCTTATGGGTAAAAAAAACTTTTTTAGACCCAAAAGTGAATTTAAAAATAGAAAATTTAGAAGATCTATATTTGCATCTCAAAATATTCTTAAAGGGGAAAAATTTTCAAGAAAAAATCTAAAGATTTTGAGACCTTCAATTGGTTTAGAACCTCTTTTTTTTGAAAAAATTATAGGTAAAAAATCAAGATTTAGTGTAAAAAAAAACCTACCAATAAGAAAAGCTCTTATTGAGAAATTTAAATAGATAAAAACATGATCTTAACAAGTTTTTTTGCTAATTTTTTATATGATTAAAAGACTAGCCATTATTCCAGCAAAAGGAACTTCAAAAAGAATTAAAAATAAAAATTTAAAACAGTTCTATGGAAAGCCACTTTTGTTTTATCCAATAAATGCAGCTAAGCAATCTAAGATTTTTGAAAAAATTCATGTTTCATCTGACTCTGAGAAAGTTTTAAAATATGCAAATTTGTTAAATATAAAAACTGATTTTAAAAGACCAAAAAAATTATGCCGTGATAATGTAGGACTTTTTGATGTAATGAATTTTGTTGTAAGTGAGTATAAAAAAAAAAATTATGTTTTTGATGAAGTTTGGCTATTATTTACAACAAATCCATTTATTAAAAAAAAAAATATACTAGCTTGTAAAAAAATCTTCAAAAAAATTTCATATAATAAAAAAAATTCATTAATATCAGTTACAAAATATAATTATCCTTTAGAGTGGGCTTTAAAGAAAGAAAGAAATAAAAGATTGGTTCCTATTCAAAATAAAAAAATACATTTACTCTCACAGAAAATAAAGGATTTATTTTGTGAGGCTGGAATGATTAATGTCTATTCAACAAAGAATTTGGTAAATAACTTTGATAACAAATACTTTCCTTATGAGTTACCACTATATGAGTCAGTTGACATTGACACTATAGAGGATTTTAAACTTGCAAAAAAATTATTTAAATAACGAAATATGATTTCAAAAATAATTCTTGGCACTGCAAATTTTGGAAACAAATATGGTATTTCAAAAGTAAAAATAAATAAAAAAGAGGTTAAAAAAATTTGTAAATATTCTTTGACTAAAGGTATAAAGTTTCTAGACACCGCTTCAGATTACAAAGAAAATTACAAGATAATAAAAAGTTTAAGTAAAAATTTTATTATTACAACAAAAGTATTGCCTAACTCAAAATGGGAAAATATTAAATTTTGTGAAAAAGAGATGGGATTAATTCGAAAAAAGGTTAATTACAAAAAAATAGATACTCTATTTTTTCATGATGAAAAGTTTCTTTATAATAAAAAAAAAGCAAAAATAGTATTTGAAAATTTAAAAATTTTAAAAAAAAAAAAATTTTTTAAAAATTTAGGTGTATCGATATACAATTTTCGTAAAATTAAATATCTAACTGATAATTATGATATTGATGTTATACAATGCCCACTAAGTATTTTTGATCAAAGACTTATAAATACTGGCTCCTTAGTGAGGATGAAAAAAAAAGGAATAAAAATACATATAAGATCAATATTTCTCCAGGGACTTCTGCTAAATAACTTAATATTAAAAAAAAAAAAATTTAATGAATTAAAGGACAAGATAAAATTATTAAATGATTACGCTGATTATAAGCACACTAATCCTCTAGACCTATGTTTAAATTATGTAATGAGCTTCAAAATAGACAAAATTGTAATTGGATTTTCTAATCTAAATAATCTAAAACAAATTATTTCATACAAAAAAGTTAAAAATTTGGATTATAAGAAATTTTCAAATATAAATAATAAATTTTTAGATCCAAGAAATTGGAGTTAAATAAAAGTGAAAAACAAAGGTATAAAATTATTTAAAAAAGCAAAAAAAATAATCCCTGGAGGAGCGATGCTCTTCTCGAAAAAACCAGAATTACACTCACCAAATTTTTGGCCAACATATTTTAGTAAAGCAAAAGGTTGTTATGTTTGGGATATTGGTAACAAAAAACTTTTAGATATGATTTTTTTAGTAGGCACCAATACCCTTGGATACGCAAATCAAGAAATTGACAAACAAGTTATAAAGCACATAAAAATGGGAAATATGACTTCATTAAACTCCACTGAAGAAATCAAATTAGCAAAATTGCTTTTAAATTTTCATCCTTGGGCTGATCAAGTGAGATTTACAAGGGGTGGTGGAGAAGCAAATTCCGTAATAATTAGAATAGCCAGAGCATCTACAAAAAAACACAATATTGCTTTTTGTGGTTATCACGGTTGGCACGATTGGTATTTATCCTCAAATTTAAATAATAAAAAAAATTTAGATACACATTTGATGTCAAACCTTAAATTTAATGGTGTTGATAAATCTTTAAAAAATTCATCCTTCCCTTTTCTTTTTAATGATCTCAAAGGTTTTAATAAAATTATAACAAAAAAAAATATTGGTATTGTAATTATGGAAGTAACAAGAAACATACCACCAAAAAATAATTTTCTAAAAAAAATAAGAAACATTTGTAATAAAAAAAAAATAATACTTATATTTGATGAATGCACTTCAGGTTTTAGAGAAAATTTAGGTGGAAAACATATGGATTATAAAATTTATCCAGACTTAGCCATGTTTGGGAAAGCAATTGGTAATGGTTATGCAATTAATGCTATTATAGGAAAGAAAAAATATATGAAAAATGCAGAAAAGACATTTATTAGCAGCACATTTTGGACTGAAAGAGTAGGAAGCGTAGCTGGAATTTCTACTATTAATTTTATGAAAAAAAATAAAACTTTTAAAATGATAAAAAAACAAGGGAAAAAAATTAAATTAAAATGGAAACAACTTTCTGATAAATATAATTTAAACCTTAAAATTTCTAGCTTAGATTCAATCCCGATTTTTACTTTTGACAAAAGTCATAATCTTAAAAAAACATTTTTAACAAATGAATTTTTAAAAGAAAATATTTTAGCGTCTAATATAATTTATGTTTCATTATCTCACACTGATAAAATTTTAAAAATATATTTTAAAAAGCTTGATAAAATTTTTAAACAAATATCTCTTATGACAACGAAACAATTAAAGGAAAAAGTACATAACGGGGAAATATACAATCCAATGAATAGGATGAATTAATTTATGAGTAAAATTATTCCTTATGGTGGACAATATATTGACTCCAAAGACATAAAGTCAGTTTCAAAATCATTGAAAAAAAAACTTATTTCAGGAGGAGATTTAATAAAAAAATTCGAAAAAAAAATTAGTAATTTTCTAAATGTTAAACATACTTTAAGCTGTAGCAGTGGTACAGCAGCGTTACATTTGTCATTTATGGCCTTAGGATTCAAAAAAGGTGATATAATTATTATGCCAATAGTTAATTTTATCTCATCATTTAATATGTGCAATTCATTAGGAGCCAAAATTTTTTTTGCTGATGTTGACTCAAAAACAGGACAAATGACTCCTAAGCATCTCGTGAATTGTATAAAGAAAAACAAAATCAAAAAAATTAAGGCTGTAATCACAATGTATATGGGTGGATATCCTGAGAATGTAATTAATTTTTACAAATTAAAAAAAAAGTATAATTTTAAAATAATCGAAGACTGTTGTCATGCATTTGGATCAAAATATTCAACAACAAAAAAAAATTTTAAAATTGGCTCTTGTAAACATTCTGATATTGCAACTTTTTCTTTACATCCATTAAAACCAATAACAACTGGAGAGGGAGGGTTGATTACTACAAACGACATTAATATTTACAATAAAGTAAATATGCTGAGATCGCATGGAATTATAAAAGATAAAAAATTTCATTGGAAATATGATGTTGTACAGACCGGATATAATTATAGATTAAGTGATATAAACTGTGCTTTAGGAATATCACAATTAGCTAAAATAAATAATTTTTTACAAAAAAGAAAAAAAATTTATCTTTTTTATAAAAAAAATTTAGATGGTTATAAAAAAATTATTAGTTTTCCAGATTATAATAAAAATAATCTTCCTTCATATCATTTAGTTATAATAAATATAAATTTTAAGAACATTAGAGAAAAAAATAATTTTTTAAAATATCTTATTAATAATTCAATAATGTGTCAGTTTCATTATATACCAATAAATAAATTTAGTATTTTAAAAAACTATAAAAAAAAATTTTATTCAGCTGAGATATATTATAAAACATCTTTAAGTATTCCTATATTCCACAAAGCTACATCCAAACAATTGAAAAATATAGTAAGTAAAATTAAGGAATATTTTTAAATCTCAAGATATTTACAAATAATACACAAATAAAATTTACAAACAGTGTAACAATTTAGAAAAACAACTTTTGGGCTTTTGTTCTAAACCACCTGTTAATGAAAAAAAAGAAAATCAATACTAAATATGGGTATAAAATTCTCTCAAAAATTTAATTTATCTTTATAAATTCAAAGCTTAAAAATAAATTTTATTATTTTTATTTTTAAAAAACTTAAAATTTTGAAATAAATGTTATTATTTATTTAATATATTTTTTAATTTTATTTAATGAAATAAATAGGTTCTTTAAATTAAATAAATTATTAGCATTTTTTTTTGAGTTTAGATAATTTGAATTTAAAAAATCTAATATTTGAAACTTTAATGTTTTTTGACAAACAAAATCTGGAATTTGAATTTTTTGATCATCATATTTTACAATTACTTTTTTATCATTTGAGAAATTTATTGTAATTTTGTTTTTTTTAAAAAACATTATTAATTCTCTTTTTCTTTTTTTAGCAACTCTTGTAAATTTTACATTTATTTGAGAATCTTTATAAAAAAAGTTCACTGTATTTAAATTATTTACTTTCTGAACTTTTTCTCTTATATCGATTATTCCATTTCCTAAAAAAATATATAAAATACTATTTAAATGATAAAAAATATCTTCTAAAAAGTTTACTTTTAAGTCTTGTTTTTTTAATTGACCATTTCTTTTTTCATTAATAACATCATGCCATTCAACATTAATTTTCTTTATCTTATTAATCTTAATTATTTTTTTTTTAATATAATAAAAATAATTTGCAAAAAAATATTGGGAACTTAAAAATAAATTTATTTTATTTTTTTTTAGTTTAATTAATAATTTTTGAAAATTTTTTAGACTTAAGGGAAATATTTTTTCTACTAAGATATTGCATTTTAAAGAAATAAGAAATTCTGCAAATTTAATATGATCTTTGTTTTTATTTGCAATTATAATATATTTCGATTTTACTTTTTTAAGTTCATTTAAATTTTTTATTTCAATTTTTTTATTTTTTTTTTTCTTTACTAAATTTTCGATTTGTTGAGGATAATTTGTATAAATATAAATTTTTTTTATATTTCTAAAATTTTCAATTATTTCTGACAAATACGTTTGGGCCCATCTTCCACCTCCAACAATAGACAAGCTTTTAAAAGATTTATTTTTAAAATTATTAAAATTTCTTAAATTTTTTTTAAATTCCGTCATTTTACTAATTTTTTCTTCTTAGTTTTATGATTTTTTTAGCTCTATCATCACACGCTATTTCTAAAAATTTTTTTGATTTTAATTTAATTGCATTTATTATTTTAATACTTTCTTTCTTTGATGCTTTATATTCATAAATACCTTTTTCAATCTCTTTGCTCTTTATTATCTCCTCAATAATTTTTCCTCTTAATTCAATCCCAGTGTTAAATTCAACTTTATTGTGAATAATAGATTTTGAATAAGAAAGTAAAACATTTATCACAAAATATATAAGAGATTGAATACTGTGCTTTTTTGCTTCTAATTTTTTACAACCTCTTTTTTTAAGGCTATCATATATATGTTTCTCTATAATTTTAAATTTTGAAATAGGGAAACCTAAATTTAATCCCCTTATTACCGCCGTCTCCACATTTGGATGAACATAATATAAATATAATTGTTTTTTTATATATTTAGCTTTTTTTACAACACTTAAAAAATCCCACATAAATATTTCATCTTCAAGATATCTGAGTTTTTTTTCAAATAATATTTTTTTTTTAATTAATAAATTTCGTTTTAACAATCTACACTTAGCGCTTAAAGGTCCCCCCATATGGTTTGGGTTGTATATCCTTTTAATCATTTCACTAGTTAATTCTCTGTTTTTAAATATTTTATTTTTGCTATAACTAAACTTATTTCTTCTCTGGTTGATGGAATTTTCAATCCATTGGGTATCGCAAAAAACGTAATCAAACTTTTTGTATTTTACCTCTTTATAAAGAATATTCAGTGTGTTTTTTGTAATTTTATCATCAGCATCTAAAAAAAATAAATATTCTCCATTCGATTTTTTTATTCCAAGATTTCTTGCATTTGCTGGTCCTAAATTTCTATTGTTAATAATTAAAGTAAAATTCGTATAATCAATTTTTTTTACTATCTCTGAACTTCCATCTGAAGATCCATCATCTATTAAAACGATTTCAATAGGTTGTTCAAAATTTTGATTTTTAACGGAATTAATACATTCTTCTAAATATTTTTTTGCATTATAAAATGGAATAATTACACTTATAACGGGCTTTTTTTTCATTTAATTGATTTACAAGTTAGAAAAAAAAATTTCTCAAATTTATTATTTATATTCTTTATAACTCAAAATATCTTTTGTTTGGATGCCTGCTTTGATCATACCCTTTCCATCGTAACCTTTAGAGCTTGTCCCATCATAAGGTCTTCCATCACAAAAATCACATCCAGGGAAAAATTTAGCCACTTTTACTAATTTCTTAATTTGATTTTTAACATTTTTATCCTTAGAGAATAAATCCACATAATTCGAAGGATTATCTGGAATAGCTTTTAAGTTTGCTGCGTTAGCTATAAAGGGACATCTATACAATTTCCCATTTAATAAAGTATATATATATTTTACACAGCATTGTTTAAAAACTTCTTTTAGGTCTGTAGCACTTCTCTTGTGATGTCTTACACTACTACAATCTACCCAATGTTCTGCAGGTGTAGTTACATAGTTTAAACTATGTTTGTTAAGCTGATTTTCCAATGCATTAAGATTTTTTGAAAGATGTCCGTAACTAGTAATAATAAAATTCACATTTTTTTCTTTAAGTTCAATTAATTTTTCATCCTTGGGAGCTATAGTGCCATTTGTGTAAATAAATATTTGTTTGTCTGGAAATTTGTCAGCAATAGATTGTACAATTAAGGACCACTGTCTATTCATTAAAGGCTCTCCACCAATAATTCTAAACTCAGATATTTCATCTACATTTTGACTAATAATCGATAATGAATCTAAAATACTTATCTCATCAGTGTTTTTAGGAGCTTTATAGTACTGCATAAGATTGCAGCAACTTTCACATTTTAAAGAACATCTTTCAGTTATCATTATATCTATACTTCTCATATAAATTTTCTCTTTATTCTCGAAATACATCTTATGACTGTTTATACATACTGAAAGTCTTGATTCCATATAAGATTGTGTAATTAAGTAATTGTGTTTTTTTAAATCATAATTTTCTAATAATTCTAATGGGGAATAAAAATTATCGTAACCTAATCCTGTGAGTTGTTCTAAGCAATCTTGTATATGTTGTGAACCAATTATAAATCTTGCATTAGAAAATTTATTTGGAAGATCGGGTGTATGAATTACTTTTAAATCACAAAAAGTTTTAAAAGATTTTTCTTTTATACTATCACAGAACGCTTCAATTTTAATTCCGTTTTCCTTGCAAGCATATAATATAGCTTCCGATTCATGAACTGCTGCTACAATAATTATCGGTGCACCATCCTCTTTTAAATTTTCTAAAGAATTATATTTTACCTGTCTGTCCATATTTAATGAGTATAAACATATTATTTAAAAGTCAATCTCAAAGGGAATATACTTTTTCAAAAAATATTTTTTTAATTACCCAAAGTCTTTTTTTTCAATAATGTCAATTATTCTACCTTTGTAACCAAGGTTTTTTAAATAAATTTTTATTTCTTTTGAAATATGCCAAGCAAAATTTAAGAGTATTTTAATTTTATCAATTTTTTTAATTAAAAGCTCATCTGACTTAATTGGAATTCTTGTGCCTGGGATATAATGGTTAATTTTCATTGAGTGTTTTTTCTCATAAACTGATAAAATATATCCATCAAGTGACAATAACCGAACCAAAATAGCTGCCCTTCCTGGAAAAGCTTTGGCATCAAGTTTTCCATGTTTTAAAAAAATCTTTTTAATTAGTTTTGTTTTCTTTAATTTCCAATTATCAATTTTTTTACTAAGTTTAAGAAATTGTATTAAAAATTTTTTCTCCTTGTTTTTAATTTTTTTAATATCCTGTTTTAAAAATTTTTGATTTCCTAAAAAAACTCTTATATTGCCACCATATCTTTTTGGAAATTTAACCTTTGTTATATTCAAACCTAATGACTTTGAGATATAATCAAATGACCTTAAACTATAAGTTCTTGGATGCTCATGATAAAACGTATCAAATTGATTTTTTTTTAGGACTGATCCAAGATAATGATTTTCTATTACGATTAATGTGTTCTTCGAAATAATTTTTTTTAAGTTTTTTAGTAGATCTTTTAAATTTTCTATATGAGCGAAAACATTAGTAAAAGTGATTATATCAATGTTTCCAATAAATTTTTTAATTTTTTTAACCGTCCTATCATCAAAGTAACTATTTAAAACTAAGTGATTTTTTTTTGTATCTTTTGAAGCGTCAGTTGGCTCTACTCCAATAGTATTACAGCCTTCCTTCTTAAAAAAATTTAGTAAAGTTCCATCATTACATCCGATATCTAAAACTGTTTTATTTTTTAAATTACCGGTGAATTTCTTTGTATCATTTACCAAATCCCTCATACCGTTAATAACATCTTTTGTAAACCGAGCTCTATAATGATATTTTTTTGGAAAAAGTATTTTTTTTTTAACTTGATACTTTTGATGAGCAGTAAAACATTTTGTGCAAAAAAGAATTTGAATTTTATAAAATTTATTTTTCTTTTTTGAATGCAAGGGTATTAAATCATCACATAACGGATGTTTTCCTAAATCTAAGACTTTTTTAAGTTTTGAGTTGTTACAAACTTCACAAATTTTAAGCACAATATTTTTTCCAACCAATAATTTAATAGATTTTTAGTTAATATTTGTTATTTATTATATTTGTATTAATTTTTTGTATCAAATCAATTTAATTATGAAAATATTCATTCTATGTGGTGGTCTAGGAACAAGATTAAATTTTGAGGGTACTCTAAAAGCTAAGCCTATGGTTATGGTTGGTAAAGATCCAATTATAAAACATATTATTGACAATTTTAGTCACCAAAATTTTTCTGAATTTGTTTTATGTCTCGGTCATAAATCAGAGACAATTATTAAATATTTTTTAAAAAAAAAAAATAATAAATTAATTAAAAAAAAAAAAAACTATATTAAAATAAAATTTAAAGAAAAAAAAAAAAACTTTATTATTCATCTTATTAATACTGGAAAAAATTCAGGCACAGGTGGAAGAATAAAAATTGCATATAAAATGTTAAAACTTAATGAAGATATTTTTATGACTTATGGTGATGGTTTAAGTAATGTTAAAATTAACAAATTAATCAAATTTCATTACGTAAATAATGCATTAGTTACTTTAACTGCTGTTAGGCCCAAAGAAAGATATGGAGTAATTAAAATAAATAATAATAAAATTAGCCATTTTGATAATTCTAAAAAGAAATCTAATATTTACATTAATGGTGGTTTTTTTGTAATTTCAAGAAATGCAATTAATCTAATTAAAGATAAATTCACTTATTGGGAAGACAAACCATTGAAAACTATACAGAGAAAAAAAAAATTATATGCATTTAAACATAATGGATTTTGGCACAGTTTAGACACTATGAAAGATAAAAATGATTTAAATGATTTACATAATAAAAAGAAGTTCTTATGGAAAATAATGAATTAATTTTAAAAAAATTAAAAAAATTTTGGAATGGAAAAAGAGTATTTTTAACAGGACATACAGGCTTTAAAGGATCATGGCTTTGTGTTTTGTTATCATTTTTAGGTGCAAAAGTAATTGGGTATTCTTTAAAACCAAAAAAAAATGATTTATTTAAATTAGGAAAATTGGATAAGTTAAATTTTAAAAATTTATACGAGGATATTTTAGACTTTAAAACTTTAAACAAATCTATCTACAAATTTAAACCAAGTATTCTTATACATATGGCCGCACAATCATTAGTCCAACAATCTTATAGAGATCCAAGGACTACATTTTTAACTAATGCTATGGGTACAGCAAATATTCTTGAAGTAATTAAAAATAATAAGTCAATTAAATCCACACTTATTACTACTACAGACAAGGTTTATAAAATAAATAAAAACAAAAAAAAATTTTTTATGGAGGGTGATATACTGGGTGGAAACGATCCATACAGTGGTTCAAAAGTATGTGCAGAAATCATAACTGAGACTTATTTGGAATCTTTTTTAAGATTAACAAAAAACAGGGTTTCTACTGCAAGATCTGGTAATGTTATTGGAGGAGGAGATTGCTCAAAAGATAGGTTAATAGTTGATATTTTAGAGTCAATCAAAAATAAAAAAATTCTTACATTGAGATACCCTAATGCAATTAGACCTTGGCAACACGTTATTGAGCCATTAATTGGATATCTGCTTTTAATTCAAAAACAGTATAATAAAGATATTACTAAATTAGGATATGGTTGGAATTTTGGACCTAATAAGCAAAATTTTCAAACAGTTAAATTCATAGTAGATTTTTTTAAAAAGAAATATAATTTTAAATATAAGTTACTAAAATCAAAAAAATTTAAAGAAACTAGAATTTTAAAATTAAGTAACAATAAATCAAAAAGTAATCTAAATTGGTTTCCTAGGTGGAATCTAGAAAAATCCTTGAACAAAATAATCGAATGGGAGAACTATAAGACAAGAAAATATGACTTAGCTAAGATCTGTGAAATGCAGATTAAATCTTATTTTAAATAAACCAATTTTAAATCTAATTTTTTTTTATTTTATATAAAAATCTTTTAAACCTTTTGATAATAAAATTATTAATTTTTTGTAAAAACCCCATTTCATCAATTATTCTTTTGGCTTCAGGGTGAGATGATTTTAGAAATTTTTCTGAAATATTTAAATCTAATATTGGGTTTTTAAAATAAATATACAAAAACAAATTTGTAATATCGTAATCAGCCCATCTATATTTATATTGGCCTCCAAACCTATTTATACTGAAAATAAACTTTCTAAATTTTTTTGATTTAAATATCTTCATATTATAGATTTCAAAATTTCCCATTGAGTAAGGTAATTCAAAAAGGTTTTTTTCATTATTGGATTTAATGATTTTTTTTAAAAGATTATTTTTAATTGATATCTTATTTCTTTTTGTAAAATTTTTAATAAAAGAAAATAGTTTTTCTCTTGTTAAGTGTATTTTTCTACTTTTCGTAACAGTAAGGACTCCTGTTGCCATATGATATTTTTTAATCTTTTTAAAAAAATCAAAATTTATTTTTTTTCTAAACCATACATCGTCATCTAATCTCATAATGTAGTCAAATTTCTTTAATTTTTTACACAAACACCCTTTTTTACCAAACGATGAAACATTCGATGTAAAATAGCAAACATGTAAATAACCTAATCTTCCTTTATTAAAATTATTATATGCGTAGTCATTATAAACTCGATTATAGAAGAGATCTTTCTCATTTATATGGTTAGGAACTTCTGGATAAACTCTTTCAAAATAGAGGTTCTTATATTTTTTTTTTAAGTAAAAAATTTCATCATTAGAAAAAACATCTTTTAAGCTATGTACAAAAACTGGATAATTAAATTTATTATTCCAGTTATTATAAAAATACCTTAATGTTTTTTTAAATAATTCTTTTCTTCCAGCTAAAATGATTATTGCTGCATTGGGCTTCATTTGAATAATAAAATATAAATACTATAGTTATTAATGATATGTAAAAATTTTTTTCAGTGCATAAATCAAGCCAATTGAGCTATTAGTACTGGTCAGCTACACGCATTACTGCGCTTCCACATCCAGCCTATCAACGT
>MDTB01009892.1_pt1 | contig 15959 bp, 15 predicted proteins | sample 811161 | NCBI WGS metagenome assembly MDTB01 (sample SAMN05326650, study PRJNA326480) | marine metagenome | isolation source: seawater | place: Mediterranean Sea | collected 2009 | reverse complement strand
TTCTTAAAAAGCTATAGTTTTCATAAAAATCATTATTGGGATCGTAAGTTAGATGAAAATTTTAATTTAGAATTGTTATATGGTGAAAAAAATATCAAAAAAGCAATTAAAATTTTTAAAGATAACGTTGATGTAATTAATCTTGAAACTTCGTCCTATTGTAACAGAGAATGTGGGTATTGCCCAGTATCTTTATACGGTAGAAATTTTAATATAAACATTGATCAAAAACTATTTGATAATGTCACAAGTGCTCTTGAAAGAATTAATTATGACAAATCTTTTTGTTTAAATCTTTACAATGAACCATTAGCAGATAAAAAATTTATAAATCATGTTTCAAAAATCAGAAAAAAACTGCCCAAATGTATAATTCAGACAAACTCTAATGGTGATTATATTAAAAATATTAATGATTTAATAAACCTTGAAATAGCAGGATTAAACAAAATTAAAATTACCCTACACACACCAAAAAAAAGAGATTTTTCCAAAGATTATATGAAATTAAGTTTAAATAAATTTGCAAAGAAATTAAATTTAAAACTTAACAAAAATCACATTTCTCAATTAAATTTTAATTTTAAAATAGGAAAACTTTATGTTGATGTTCAATGTCCAAATTGGTTTTTAGATGGAAATTATAGGGGTGAGACATTAAAAAATATTAAAAAAATAAAAAAGAGAAATAATCCATGTGTTAAACCATTTAGAGAATTTACAATATATTATAATGGTAACATTACGCCATGTTGTGATATTTATAACAGTAAAAATTATAACAAAAATAACATAGGTAAGATTAATCTTAAAAATAAAAATTCAATATTTCAAATATATTGTCAAAAAAAATTATCTGATTGGCGAAGAGATTTATTTGGATGGAATACAAAAAAAGGTGTATGTGCAAACTGTTCTAGTCAAGATTTAGCAGCAAAAAAAGATAGTATTAAAAGAGAAAAAATTTTATCAAACTATTGATTATTTAAATTAAAACTGATCATATATAATTTTATTGCTATTAGATAATTATCCAATATAAGTATTTTTATATGAAAAATAACAATTCTTCAGAAATTCTTGAGTATAAAAAAAGAGTTAAATTAAAAAGACTTGATTTAGTTGACTCAATTCCTTTACCCGGTCCTCTGTCAGTACATCTTGAACCTACTAATATTTGTAATTTCAAATGTACCTTCTGCCCTGAATCATTTGACAATTATCAAGAAAAAACAGGAGGGCATTTTAGATTAGATATGGAAAAATATAATCATATTGTGAATGAATTAAAATCCTTGCCAAAATTAAAACAATTAAATTTTTTTATGATGGGAGAACCCCTAGTTAATAAAAACTTAGCAAATTTTATAAAAATTGCAAAAGAAAATAATTTAAGTGAGTGGTATATGCTTTCAACAAATGGTTCCCTTTTAACAAAAGAAAAATATAAAGATTTATGTGAAAGTGGCTTAGACTATTTGAGAGTATCAATTTTTGGAAGCAATGAGCAATTACATAATAAGACAACCCAAAGTAAAATTAAATTATCAAGAGTAAGAGATAATCTTTTAAATTTTCAAGAATTTAAAAATACAAATAATTACACTTCTCCAAGAACTTTAGCAAAAATGATTGAAACAGGAAATCCTGAACAAAATAAAGAATTTTTAGATTTATTTGACGGTGTAGGAGATGAAACTTTGATAGAGCCACTAACTAATTGGAACGATCCTGAGGAGGGAAATCTTTCTCAAAAAGATTATGATTACCTCCTTTCAACTGATCACTACAAAAGAAAAAAAGAAACCTGTCCTTATGTTTTTTATAGCTTAGTAATCCATTCTGATTTAAAAGTTTCAATTTGTTGTGTAGATTGGGAGAAAAAAACTTTAATAGGGGATTTAAATAAAGAAAGCTTAAAAGATATTTGGTTTGGAGAAAAATTAAGAGAATTTCAACTCTTACATATCAGAAAAAAGAAAGAGCTAATAGATGGATGTAAAAATTGTACCTACTTGCATACCGCCCAGGATAATCTAGATAATCTTACTGAAGAAGATTTTTTAAAAAAAGAAAAGATAAATAGAGAGAAAAAAAACTAATTCTTTTTACAAATAATATTCCATGTAGAGTAAATTTTTTGTTTTGGATTATGAACTTTATGAATTTCTTCTTTTAACTCTATTATCTCAAATTTTTTAAAAATACTTAAAATTTCTTTTTTAGTAAAAAAATTAGTTATTAAACCAATATTTGAATTAATAGTTTTAGCGAAATGTCTTTTATTAACTTTTTTAGTTTTAAAACTTCCAACATTATTGAACATAACACTTAAAAAAATACCATTAGGTTGCAAAGAATTATAAACTTTATTTAATATTTTTTTTATATGGTAAATTTTATTATGCGTTATAGATCCACGATCCAAAACTAAGTCATAAAAGTTTTTTTTATAATTAAATTTAAAAAAATCTTTATTATAAATATTAATATTTTTTTTTTTTAAAAAATTCTTAGCATGTAAACATGCTGTTTTAGAACCTTCAACACCATGAATTTTTTTAAAGCCATAATTTTTCAAAAAAACTAAATTATTTCCTGTGCCACATCCTAAATCGAGACATGATCTTTTATTTTTACAAAATTTATTCACTGAAGAGACTACCCAATCATAAGGGTATTTATTAATTTGCTTATTTTTAATATAAATTTTTTTTTCCCAAGCTTTATCAAACATTACTCAAAATCCTTTTTTTTTATTTGATTTGATCTTCCCAATTTTTGTAAAATTATTTTTTTTGTCCTAATATCAAGAAAGAAATATGGATCATTTTTTAGTTTAGCTAATGAATATTCATAAAAATATTTTACATTTAAATCTAAATAGTAAAATTTGCTACTAATTTTTTTTTTTTCTAAAATACCTTCTTTTAAAAGGTCATTTTCTAATCTTTTTAAATCATATTTAAAAAATATTTTTAAAGGTCTGCAGTAAAACTTAATTTCAGTATTTATGTATTTTTTATTAATCTTTATTTTGCCTTGAAAGGTTTTCAAGTATCTATATTTAGGACCATTAGGCAAACAATGTTCAATATGCATAATAAAACTAGGCGCAAATTTTGTGCCAAAAAAAATAATATTACTATTATTATTTTTTAAAATTTCGAAAACACTATTCTTGCCCAATGGAAACTTTGTTTTTATTTTTTTTAAAAATTTTGAATTAGAGCAGTCTGAAAATACTGGCACTAATGACCTATTATCTTTGTATAATTTTCTAAAATACTCGGATAAAGAACCAACTTGACTAGTGTCATGAAAATAATCAAAATTTTTTGTCTTTGTAAAATTATAATTATATGTTGGAAAAATAATATTTTTTTTTGATATTGTTTTAATTTGTTGAATTGTAAATTTACATAAGTCGTTTATGCTTCTTTTTTTTAGATCTTTTTGACTTAAAGCTAAACTCAAAAAATTAAACATATCTGAATGAATGTAACTTATATTTTTCATAAATAATTTTTTGCAATTTTTCCAGAATCTAACTTAGGAAGCTCTTTTAAAAATAGAAATTCTGATGGAATTTCCCAAAATTCAAATTTCTTTTTCAAAACAGCTGAATTAATCTTAAATTTCTTATAAGTTTCAATATAGGCAACCAATGATTTATTTTTTAAAACTACAATTGTTTTTTTTCGAAAAAGCTTACTCAGAGAATTTGATATATTATCTAAATTAATTCTGTAACCATCTAATTTGACATAGTCTTTATTTCTACCTTTATAAAAAATAAAACCATGTTTTATTGATACTAAATCACCTGTAGGGTAGAAATATTTTTTTTTCATATTTATTTTAAAATTTTTTTTATTATTAATATATCCTTTCATAATTTGAGGCCCACTTAAAAGTAATTCTCCATATTGATCAGAAGGATTTTTTTTAAGTATTTTAACTTTTGTATTTGGTAAAGGCTTTCCAATTGATAAATTTCCATACTCATCTATAATTTTCTTACTTTTAAATAATTTTTGGTCTATTTCTAAAAAAGTAGCATTAACTGTAAATTCCGTTGGACCATAAAAATTGGTGATCTTTGCTTTCGGAAAATATTTTCTCATTTTATTTATCAAATTTATATTTAATAATTCACCACCAGAATTTAGATATTTCAAAAAATTAATTTTAATTTTTCTACTTTCAATTAGATATATAATTTTTTCCCAAGTAGAGGGCACCGAATAAATAGCCTCAACTTTTCTTCTTGTCATAAGATCAAATAAATGGAAAAAATTTTTAGGATTTTCAGTTAAACATATCTCAGCTCTAAAAAGAAGAGCAAACACTAAATCTGCCTGGATAATATCAAATGTAATTTCACCATTAATCAATAATGAATTATATTTAATTTTTTTTTTAATAAAAACCTTACTTATACTTTTGAAGTATGCCTCAAAATTTTCATAAGTTATTTTAACACCTTTCCGAGGACCCGTGCTTCCTGAAGTAAAAATTATATAACTTAAATTTTCTTTGTTATTCACATTTTTTGTATTATTTTTTATTTTTTTAAAAATAATTTTATTTTTTAATCTTTTAATAATTAAACAAGATTCTGAGACTTTAATTTGGTAGTTTTTCTCTGATTTTATCATATCATCTCGCATAGGAACAAAATAACATTTTAAAATCCAACATGCGAAAATACATGCAAAATAATTCACATCTCTTGGTAAGATTATCGCTATTCCTTTTGAATCTTGATAATTAATATTTTTTTTAATATTTTTTAAAAAAAAATTCACTCTTTGTTTAAATTCTTCAACACTATATGATTTTTTATAGTCGGTAAAAATTATTTTATTTTCACCATTTATATATTGGAGAATTTTTTTTTTTAAAAAGCACATTGAATATAATTAAAATTTATATATTAAGGTAATTAGTATATTTGATATTTTAAAATAAACATCACATTTATGAAAAAAAATAGTTATTTTCCAATGTATAAATGGTGTCAAGATCTCTTCCCAATCTGCAGAAGTATTACAGGGCCAGGTATTAAAAAAACGCTTTTATATTTTGAAAATTTAAATAAAGATTTTAAAAGAATTAAATTTAAATCTAAAACAAAAATTTTTGATTGGAATGTACCGTTAGAATGGCATATCTATGATGCTTATTTAGAGCATGAAAATGGAAAAAGATTTGCTGAATTTAAAAAGAATAATCTTCATATTGTAAATTTTTCTAAGAATATAAACAAAACAATGTCAAAGCAGGAGTTAAAGAAATTTATTTATATCAATAAACAAATGCCAAATGCTATTCCTTATGTGACTAGTTATTATAAAAAAAGTTGGGGTTTTTGTATGAGTTATAAAGATTATAAAAAAATGCCTGAGGGTAATTATAAAGTAATAATTTCTAGTAAATTTAAGAAAGGTTTTTTAGATATTAGTCATGCAATTTTAAAAGGGCGAAGCCATAAAGAAATTTTTTTTAGTAGCTATGTTTGTCATCCATCCATGGCTAACAATGAATTAAGTGGACCAGTAGTTCTTAACGCACTTTTGACTTATATAAGAAAAAAATACAAAAAAACTAAATTTACTTATAGGTTTGTTTTGTTACCAGAAACAATTGGATCAATTGCATACTTAAGTAAATATAAAAATATTTTAAAGGATAGAGTTTTTTTAGGCTATGTTTTATCGTGTCTCGGAGATAAAGGCTCTTTTAGTATCATTGAAAATACCAATAAAAATTGTAATTCAACTAAACAATTAAGAAATGCTCTTAAAGGTAATAAATATAATATCTATTCGTATCTTGAAAGGGGTAGTGATGAAAGACAGTATTGTTCTCCTAATATTAATCTACCAATTTCAGTATTTTGTAGATCAAAATTTCATCTATATAAAGAATATCACTCAAGCTTAGATAATCTCAATATAATATCTCAAAAAAACTTACAAAAATCTTTAGAAATACTGATAAAGTTGATAGACAAATTAGAAAAGAGTGATTTTCCAAAAAATTTAATAACTTGCGAGGCTAAACTCTCAAAAAGAAATTTGTATCCATCTTTATCAAAATACGACAATAAAAATCCAATGAATAAAAAATTAAAATTGAGAACAAATTTCTTAGCTTATGCTGATGGAAATAGAACTACTTTGGAAATAGCCAAATTAATAAATGAGAATATTAAAGATGTTAAAAAAGAACAAAATATATTATTAAAGAATAAAATAATTAGTGTTTAAGTTTCAGAAAATAAAATTCATTTGAAGAAACTTTAAAAAAATCTTTAATCAACTTATGTATTTTATTATCTTTTTTAGAAACTAATTTGTAACCTAAATACTTACATAATTTTAAAATTTTTTTATTATTTTTTTTAATTACTGCAATCCAAAATAAACCTAATTTTTTTCTATTCTTAATTTGCCATTTTTGGAAATATAAAATGTGAATAAGATTAGTTTTTTTTTGGTTTGAGTGCCACCCACCTACTATAAACCTTGTTTTTTTTGAAATACAGACCTTATCCCAAAAAAAAATTTTATGGTATTTGTCTACTTCACAGCAATAAATACTTCTTTTATTTGAAAACCACCAATTATAATGATCAATATTTTTTATTTTATTCTTGTTCACCATTTTATTTTTATTAAATGGCATATTTCTTGAATTTAAATATTCATTAATTTCTATATCTTTTACTTTTCTTAATTTTAAAGTTTGCATAATTTTAATGTCTTCGAAAGTCCCTGTTTATTTAAAATAATTTTTTTGTTTAAAAATAATTTTTTTATTCTTAAATAATTTTTTGAAATAATAATTAACAATTCAGCTAAATTTGTTTTGTTTAAATCATTAATGTCAACAACAAAAAAATGTCCTAATTTTTCACAACTCTTAATTTCATTTGATTGATTGGGTGCTATATTAAAAAAAATAGATGGAATATTTAAATATGACATTTCATAAATAGAATTTCCAGCAGTTCCTAAGAATATATCTGAATTAGATAATATTTTTTCAATAAAAACTTTATTTGTAAATAATCTTATATTATCAGATCTATTTGCTATTTTTTTTAAGTATTCATAATTCGTGCAAAAATGTCCTAAAAAAATTTGAAATTTAAGATCTTTACAACAATTCAATAGATGGGAAAGTTGTACTTTTATTTTATTAAAATCAAAACTATTACCAAAACTAATTGATACAATTTTTTTATTATTTGTTATTTTTTTCTTTATTAAATTCTTGCTAGCAAACCAAAATTTTTCACCTAAAATAATTTTTTTAAATTTTGAGCCATTTTTGATTAAATTCTTTTTAATTATATCTTTTTGATCAAACTTATAATTGATATAATAATCACAATATACTCTTCTATTCACCATATCATCAATAACAATTAGTTTTTTTGTAAAAAATTTTAATTTTTTTTGTTTTTCAAAATTAATATCATAATCATCAATAATTAATGTTTCAATTTTTTCTTTAGTGATAACCTGTAAAATATTTTTAAGTGTGTTTTTTGTATTTTTTATTTTAACAATATTTATTTTCTTTTTTGTTAATAATTTTAAGTTTATCGGAAAGTTTTTTTTTAGAAAAAAAAAGTATTCATAGTTTGTTTTAATTTCTTCAATAATTCTGAGACATCTAATAATATGGCCAAGACCTTTGTGCTTTTCGTATGGAACTATGAAGCCTATTTTTTTTTTAACATGTTCCATTTCAATCGCATGCCTTTTTTAATACTAAATAAAGCTTTTTTTCCTAAAAATTTTTCAAGATATTTGGGGTGTAATCCATATGATGGTCTTATTGATTTTATATTTTCAAAAGTAAAATTTTCTCCTTTTTTAATATTCTTAATAACATAGATAGATCTTCTTCCATTCATATTTTTTTTTGAAGAGTTTGCTATTTTAAAACTAATTGTTCCATTTGCTCTTTCATTGCTTCTAATTCTCTCAATCATTCTTTTTAACATTTTAATATTGATCGAAAAGAAAGAATCTACAGTCTTAGCTCCGTTAGGTTTGACGTGTTTTTCAAGCATGGAAGCACCTAGAGATGCTGAATGGACTGCGGTATCAATTCCAAGAGTGTGATCTGAGAAACCTGATAAACATCCAAATTTTTTTTTTATTTCCGCCATTGTTTTTAAATTTAGATCTTTATCCATTGAAGGGTATGAAGAAGTACATTTTAAAACAATTAATTTCTTATTAAATCTTTTTACAGTTTCAACTGCTAATTTAAGGTCATTAAAAGATGAGAGACCATTAGATAAAATTATAGGTTTTTTTGTTTTTGCAATTTTTTTAATCAGAGGAATATCTGTAATTTCTGGAGATGCAACTTTATAAACTGGACATCCTAATTTTTCTAAAAGTTTTAAATTACTTTCATCAAAAATTGATGCAAATACTGTCAACTTTATTTTCTTACAATATTTAAAAATTTTGGGAAACCAATGTATTGGGGTTTCTGCTTTTTTGTACAGTGAGTAAAGATTACGATATTTGGCCCAAGTGTTTTTTTTATCAATATGAAAATCTTTTGAATTATGATTAATTGTAATAGTATCTGCTTGATATGCCTGAAGTTTAACAGCATCAACCCCTGTTTTTTTTAGATCATTCAAAAATTTTTTTAATACTAAGAAGTTTTTATTATGATTGGCTGACACTTCTGCAACAATAAAGCATCTGTTATCATTTACAGTCTGTCTATTAATTTTTATTTTTTGATTAAACATAAAGTAGATTTTTATTTCAAATAATTATTATATAAGTAGAAAAAATACAAACTATTCAAACTGAAATTTTAATATAATATAAATCAAAATTTTTATTATAATATAAGATTATTTTCATATGAAAAATATAATTTTGAAAAGATTAACAAGCAATAATATCTCAAAAGATTATTTAAATTGGCTAAATGACTGGGATATAACTAAATTTACTGAACAAAGATTTAAAAAAACTACAATTAAAGATATTAAAAAATATATAAATGATGTTAATAAATCAAAAAATAATTTTATATATAGTATAAATGTAATCGAAAAAAATAAAACCAAACATATTGGCAACATAAAAATTGGGTCGATAGACTTTTATCATAAAAGAGGTGAGATTTCATATATTATAGGAAATAAAAATTATTGGAACAAAGGTATTGGTAGTCGTGCAATTGCAAAGGCAATAATTATTGCAAGAAAAAAATTTAAAATTAAAAAAATAATTGCAGGTGTTTATTCAATCAATAGATCATCAATAGCAGTATTAAAAAAAAACAAATTTAAAAAAGAAGCTGAATTAAACTCTCACATAGTTTTTAATGGAAGAAGATATACAAGTTATATATATGGGCGTATAATTAGATGACTAAAAGATTAGCTTTAATTCCTGCAAGAATTGGTTCGAAAAGAATAAAACAAAAAAATATCAAAATTATAAATAAAAAACCTCTAATTCAAATTACAATTAATAAATTAAAAGAAGTAAAATTATTTGATAAAATACATATTTCTACTGAAAGTTTACTTATAAAAAAATTATCAGAAAAAAATGGAATAAAATTTGATTTTTTGAGACCAAAAAATTTATCAAAAGATAATATCCCAATTTCTAAAGTGGTAAAGTACACTTTAAAAGAATATGAAAAACTTGGAAAGACTTTTGATGAAGTTTGGATATTTTATGTAACAAATCCATTTTTAAAAAAAAGCCACATAAAGAATGCCTATAAAATATATAAAAAAAATAAAGGAAAGGTTTCTGTAATGTCTGTATCAAATTACAATTACCCTATTCAATGGGCATTGACGATGGATAAAAAAAATTATTTAAACCCTGTAAATTTTAAAAATTCAAAAATTAATAAAAATAAAGTTTACTGTGAAGCTGGAATGTTTGTGATTTACCAAAAAAATTTTCTTAATAAGAATGCTAATATAAAATATAAACCTTATATTATTCCAATTTGGGACACTGTTGATATTGATACAATTGATGATTTAAAATTAGCAAGAAAATTACTTAAAGTTAATAATAAATGAATATTTACAACTATTTTAATTATTCATTTTTAAAAAATCCTGACAAAATATTTATTAAAACAGAGAGGAAAAGATATACATATAGAAAAATTAATGAATTAATAAATAATTTAGAAGCAAATATTTTTATTGGTAAATATATTGTTATTATTCACCCAAATTGTATTTTTCATTTTGTATTATATATTTTGGCTTCAAAATTAAACAAAACACTAGTTACATTAGATCATAATTCTCAACTAGAAAACACTTTAAACAACATAAAAAAATTTAAATTAAATAATATTTTTTGTTCAAAAAATTTAAAAAAAGATATTATTAAAAATAAAATAAAAACTAATTTTATAGTTCAAAATAAAAAAAAAAATAAAGATAAAAAGTTTTTAAATAAAAATGATATTTTTTTATTAACCTTTACTTCAGGATCAACTACTTCACCTAAACCAATTGCATTATCACAAAAAACAAAAATTGATCGTGCTTTTTCTAATATAAAACTATTTAATCTTAATAAAAAAGATAACTTAATTATATCTACGCCTCTCCACCATACATTGGCAATTAGATTGATGACAATAAGTATTGTGCTAGGAACTGAAATTACTTTTCTTGAAAATTATAATTTAATGTCTTTTTTAAAAATTATCAAAAAAAATAACTGTAACTTCACATTTTTTGTCTCAAATCAATTAATTGAAATAATTAAAAAAAAATCAAATTTGAATTATTTAAAAAATTTGAAGTCTATAGTTTCTTCATCATCAACACTGCCAAATATTGAAAGATCAAAACTCTTAAATTTTTTTCCTGGAGATATTTTTGAAATTTATGGCCTTTCTGAGGCTGCGATAGTTAGTAACCTAAATTTAAGAAAAAACAAACTACATTTAAATTCAGTTGGAAAGTCTATTCCACATGTCAAAATAAAAATTAAAAAATTTAAAAATGAAAATCATGGTGAAATTCTTATAAAATCCAAATATTTGTGTTTAGGCTATTTGAAAAAAAATCAATTATTTAAGATAAAAAAGAATTCTTTTTTTGAAACTGGGGATATTGGTAAAATAGTGAATAATTACCTTTACTTTATAGGAAGAAAAAAAAGAATGATAAAAATAAATGGAATTTCAATATTTTTGGAAGATATTGAAAAAACTTTAAAAATAAAGAATTTTGTTAAAGATTGTGTAGCTGTTCCTCTGTACTCAAAAGAAAACATTAATCCAAGAATATGTATTTTATATGAAGAAAAAAGGTTAAATATAAATGAATTAAAAAAAAAATGTTTTAAAACTCTTCCTGCATATCAACTTCCTACTTTTTACTTTAAAATAAATAATATTCCAAAAAATAATATGGGAAAGTTGGATATGAAAAAAATTATGGATTATATTAATAAAGTATTATTTGAATATTAAATAAATCATATTGAAATGCAATTAAACGATAATAAAAAAATTATTTACTTTTTAAAAAAGATTATATTTAAAAAAAAAAATCCTATAAATTTTAAAAAATTAAATTTATCAAAATTAAAAAAACTTGACTCTATGGCTATATTTAAATTATTGATTCAGATAGAATCAAAATTCAAAATTAAAATAAGTGATAATGAGTTATTTTCAAAAAAATTTAATAACATCGAAAATATTGCAAGATTAATTAAAAAAAAATTAGATGAAAATAAAAAAAAATAAAATTTGGGTTAACGCAAAAAAAATAATTTTAGGTGGAAACTCTCTTCTTTCAAAACGTCCTGAAATGTTTTTACCGGATTATTGGCCAACATATTTTACTAGGGCCTCAGGTGTAAATGTTTGGGATCTAAAAGGTAAAAAATATGTAGATATGATATTTGCTGTTGGACAAAACTCTTTGGGTTATGCAAATCCTAATGTTGATAGAAAAGTAAAAAGCTTCATCTCAAAAGGAACAATGACTACCCTCAACTGCCCTGAGGAATATTTACTCGCTAAAAAGTTAATTAAGTTACATCCTTGGGCAGGTATGGTTAAATTTGCAAGATCTGGTGGAGAAGCTAACGCTATAGCCATAAGAATAGCAAGAGCTGCGAGTGGACGAGACAATATTGCTATTTGTGGTTATCATGGATGGCATGATTGGTATCTATCTGTAAATTTAAAATCTAAGAATAATTTAAACAAACATTTGTTACCAGGATTAAAAATTGATGGAGTGCCAAAATCACTAAGAAATAATGTTCATGCATTTGAGTTGAATGATTTTGAAAAATTAAAAAAGATCTACTCAAAATATAAAATTGGCACATTGATTTTAGAAATAGCAAGAAATAGCCTTCCTGAAAAAAAATTTTTAAAAAAAGTAAAAAAATTTTGCAAACAAAAAAAAATAATTTTAATTTTTGATGAATGTACAAGTGGTTTTAGAAGAAATATTGGTGGAATGCATTTACTAACAAATATAAATCCAGACATAGTAATGCTTGGGAAAGCTATTGGAAATGGTTATGCGATTACATCTGTAATCGGTGATAAAAAAATAATGAAGAAAGCTGAAAACTCATTTATAAGTAGTACAATGTGGAGCGAAAGAGTGGGTTTTGTTGCTGCGTTAGCCTCAATTAATGAAATGGAAAAAGTTAAAAGTTATAAAATATTAATTAATCGAGGTCAATATTTGAATAAAAAGTGGAGTGAATTATCAAAAAAACATAATTTAAACTTATCAATTAATGGAATTGAAAGTATTACTTCTTTCCAATTTCCAAAAAATAATCAAATATACAAAACGTTTATATCCCAAGAAATGCTTAAAAGAGGATTTTTATCATCTAATTTAGTTTACTTAAGCACAAAACATTCTATTAAAATTATTAATAAATACCTATATCATTTGGAAAAAGTATTTTTAAAAATAAAAAACACACCTATAAATAAGATTAAGAAACTATTAAAAGGATCTGTCTCACATAATACTTTTAAAAGATTAAATTAAATATTAATAATTTTTTTGTTTTTTATTGAATATTTTTTATCAAACTTTAGATCTTTATAATCCTTATGGGAAACAATTATAATTGTTTTATCTTTATATTTTGTGAACAAAGTAGTCAAAATCATATACTCATTTTCTATATCTAGAGCGTTTGTAAACTCATCTAGTATCATCAAATCAGAATTTTTATAGAGTAATCTTGCTAAAGAAATTCTTTGTAATTGTCCACCTGAAAAACCCTCACCATCATTCACTAATAATGTATTTAAATTTTCAGGTAACTTAGCTAAATCATCATATATTCTAGCATCTTTTAAACATTCAATAGCTCTATCTAAGTTTTGATCTTCCTTCTTTTGACCAAAACAAACATTATTTAATATCGAGTCAGAAATAAAAAAAGGTCGCTGAGTAATATAGCCTAAATTTAAAATTTTAAATTCATCAACTAAATTATTACCATCAATTTCTAACTTTCCATCACCACATTTTATCAAGCCAGAAATTATATTCATTAATGTAGATTTACCACTACCACTCTCGCCTTTTAAGTATATTTTATCTCCTTTTGAAAAATTAAAATTTGAGTCTTTAAATACAACTTTATCATTATCATAAGTAAATTCTAAATTTTTTAATTCAAAATTTTCCTTAAATATAACAGGAATAATTTTTTTATTTTCAGTCAAGTTTTTAATATAAAATAAATTTAAATCTTTTAATCTCTCTTTGGTATATTCCAGTGTCTGATAAGAAACAGTTATTTTATTAAGAGATGGAAGTATTTTCAAACCTCCTGCTATAAAAATTGTCATAGTTGCAATAATTTCTTTAATGGCATAGTTATTTAAAAGAAAAAAGATTAGTATTACACAAATAAGCCCAGCAGTCATTATTTCTATTATTAATCTCATTGACCCAGACAAAATGCCAAATCCATAATTTGCTTCATTTGATTTTTCCAAATGATATCTAAATTTATTTAAAAAATAATCTTTAACATCATCTAATCTAATATTTTTAACTCCTCTTAAAGTTGTTAATAAAAAATTAGTATGTTCTTTTTCATTAATTTTAATTTTGGTGGAAAAGTAAGACAATTTTTCTTTAAGGTAAAATTTATTAAAAATATATAAAGAAGAAACGATTATGAAAATCATTAACATTGCTTGAGGACTATTAAAAAATAGAAAAATTAAAATTCCAAATATTAAAATAAATTCTATTGAAGTTAATAATATAATTACAAGAGACTCTTTTATAAAATCAACATTATTATTGAATGTAATAAGGCCTGAAAGCTTTTGTTTGTTAATTTTTAAATATGACATGTCTATTATTTTTGATAAAAAATTAGACTTAAGTTCCAATCCAATATTATAAGTAACTTTTGTCATGTATTTCATGATAAAATATAAAAAAAGATTTTTAAAAAATATGATAATAAAATACAAAGTGCATAGACCACCAAGAAGATTTTTTTGTTCTTCAATCTGTAAAAATATTTTTAACGGATTAATAAATAAAATTATTTCTTTAAAAAAATAATATTCATTAAGTATACTTGAATCGAATAGAACACCTATAATTGGTAACAATAAACTTAATGAGAATATTTCCAAAAGTAGGTTTAAAAATGAAAATGTATACAGCAACAAAAATTTCTTATTATATTTTGCTAATTTAAAATTTTTGTAAATTTCTAAAAAAATTTCCATTTAATGCATTTACCAGTATCTTGGGTCTATTACTTTTTCTTTTCTTATTTGATATCCATAAATATTTTTACTATCTAATTTTATTTTTTTGTAGTTCAAAATTTCCTTTAACTCATTAAATTTTTTAAAGCCTATTATTACACATTTTACCAGGTTAAGATTATCGATAATTGAAATCAAAAAATCGGTTTTTTTAATTTTCTTTTTTTCTGTAAAAATTTTTATTTGATCTAATTTTTTTTTAATACTACTCAGTTTTTTCGGTAATTTGTCTGATCGCATTAATAAAACACCTTGTAGAAAAACTGATCTCGCATGAATTTCAAAACCATATTTTTGTTTTAGTTTTTTTAAATTATTAATTTTTTCTTTTTTAATATTTAAAACATTCAAAGGAATTTGAAAAACATCAAATTTAAAAATTTTACTATAATACTCGATATCTTCGTATTGATAGCATGAAACTCCAATTTTCTTTATATATTTATCTTTAATTAATTCTCTAAATTTATTTCTTATTATCTTTTCTTTTAGCCATTTAGCGTCTTCTTGATTATGAAAAAGAACACAATAAATGGTTCTTTTAAACTTATTAAAACTTCTAATAATTTTTTTTTCTATTTCTTTGCTTACCTGTTTTTTTTCTTTAGATTCTAATTTGTCTATTTTTGTAATAATTTGAATATTTTTATTCAAATATTTTCCTAAATATTTTTCACTAATTCCATAAGATGGTGCTGTATCAACAAAATCAATATTTTTTCTTTTTTTTACAAAAATTTTCTTTGCCTCATTTAATCTTAGATAATTTCCTAGAATACCATATCCTTTTTTAAATTGAGCAGTTCCTATAACAAATTTCATAGAATTATTAGAATTAATAATTAATTTTGTTTTAATCTTTTGCATGATAATTATATTAAAATATATGAATTTAAATAAAATAATTCACAATAATTTCCAAAAAGAAAAAACAGATACTATAAAACTTTTTTCTGTCATTGATTTGAAAAATATTCAAAATTTCAAGAGATTAATTACACTTTCTCTTAAAAGAATTAAAAAAAAAAATAAAATTTTACTATACGGTAATGGTGGCAGTGCAGCAGATGCTCAACATCTCGCAACAGAACTTACTGTAAGATTTAAAAAAAATAGAAAAG
>MDTB01094369.1_pt1 | contig 15960 bp, 10 predicted proteins | sample 811161 | NCBI WGS metagenome assembly MDTB01 (sample SAMN05326650, study PRJNA326480) | marine metagenome | isolation source: seawater | place: Mediterranean Sea | collected 2009 | reverse complement strand
TTTTATGTTCCGGAGAGTACAGAGGTTACAATTGGAGTATATAATATGTTAGGAGAACAGGTTGCTGTAGTAACTAATGATATTTATAATGTTGGAAAGCATGAAGTAGTGTTTGATTCTAAGGATCTAGGTCAAGGGACTTATTTTGTAAGAATAAACACTGATAGCTTTACAGCAACTAAGAGTATGAATATCGTTAAATAAGTCAACAATCCATAAATAAAGAAAGCCTCATTTTAATGGGGCTTTTTTAATCTTCATTAAACTATTTTAATAAAATTTTCATTGTTTAGTCTGTAACGTTTACCATATACACCATTCTTTGCCCTTTTGCCTGCACTAATTACCATAGTTATTTGAGCACTTTTGGACAGTTTAAGCAACTTTTTTATTCTATATGAGTCAATGCCCTCCATGGGGCAACTATCGTACCCAAAGGCTCTAAGCGCTAACATTAGTGTTTGACAGCCTAAAGCTGTTGTTTTATGAGCCCAAATTTTCATATCATTAAAAGATGTCGGTTCTCTGGGGATAGATTTTTTAAAGGACATAAAAAATATAGCTATTTTTTTGAACAAACCTAGTATACCTAAAAAACCTTGACGATAAGCTAGGGGAACAATTTTATTATAGTATGTTTCAACAGATTTAGGAATAATTTTTTCTTTTTGCTTGAAATCATTAATCATCAAATCTCTATTTCGCAACCAATGATCTGGTCGAGCAACGCAAACTATTAACTCTTGAGCTGTTTTTGCTGCAGGTTGTCCTAGACAGTAATCTATTAACTTATTTTTTTTATTTTCATCTTTTACCCAATAAAACTCCCAAGGCTGTAAATTTGATGAGTTGGCTGATAAAAGAGTTAATCGTAAACACTCTAGCATATCAGATTCCTTAATTTTTGAATCATCATATATTCGAACACTTCTTCGACTTTCTACAATTTTAATAAATTCCTCTTTATTTGTTTTAATAGCCTCCTCAACATAATGATTAGAGTCTTTAAATAATTTATTTAAAATACGCTCATTAGAACTAGACATAAATATTTTTTTAAATTAGACCATTAAATTAAAAATAAATATGATAAAAATAATACTTGTTTTATTATTCTATACATCTTTTGTATTTGCACAGGTTGAATATAAGTATGAATCTAAAAGTGAAACTTTACCTCTTTGGGTTAAGGAAATGTACTCTAATAATCCAGATCCAGGAAAAATAGAATTACTATATAACAATCATTACACTAAAAATAAATTCATAAAAAATAAACATACTCAATATTATAAACGATGGAAACGATCATTAACTAGAGAAATAATAATACCAAAAAATTATAACGTTCAAAATAAAATGAATGTAGACTTACCTGAGTGGCAATGTGTTGGTCCATTTGATTTTGACCGAAATGCATCTAGTACATCTTATGCTGCTGGTGCAGCACATCTATATACTGTTGAACAATCAATAAGCAATACAAATATTTTATATTCAGGTGGAGCTACATGTGGTTTATGGAAATCAGAAGACAAAGGATTGCATTGGGATCCTTTATTTGATACTGATTTATTTATTAATGAAGTGTATAGTTTGGAAATTGACTTTTCTAATCCTGATATAGTTTATTTTTCAGCTGGTGAAAATTTATATAGAACATTAGATGGTGGTATTACTTACGAGTTTCTTTATCAGTTAAGTTTTATAAAAGATATTGTTATGCATCCAAACAATAATAATATTTTATATATATGCGGTGAAGAAGAATTATATATATTAAATGTTTTAGAAAATTCTTTAGAAACAATTGTCAGCGGAGATATATTAGAATTAGAATTCCATACTACTGCATCAAATATAATATACATAGTTAGACGAGTTAATAATAAAACTGAATTTTTAAAGTCTATCAATAATGGTGATTCATTTGATATTTTTGATAATGGATGGCCTAACCCTGTTTCTGGTGATGAACAAAGAAGAACTGAGATTGCAGTTAGTTTAGATAATCCTGATAGGGTTGTAGCTCTTGCAACTGGTTCTGCTAATGGAGGAAGTGGTTTGTATGGTGTTTATGTAAGTGATAATCAAGGAGAAGATTGGGAATTTAGATGTTGTGGAGATCAGCCAGCGGGTGTTCCATCAATTAATAATCAGAATTTGATGGGATGGGATGCAGAAGGAGAAGATGATGGAGGACAGTATTATTATGATTTAGCACTTGCAATAAACCCTAACAATGCCGACAATATTCATGTTGGAGGGGTTAATCATTGGGTTTCCAATGATGGTGGATATACATTTATCTGTCCTTCAAAATGGAGTTGGGCTGAAGATTCTGAAAATACAAAATATGTACATGCAGATATTCACGACATTAAATATTATGACAATGATTTATGGATTGCTTGTGATGGTGGCATATTTTATTCAAATAACCAAGGAGATACAATTCATCAAAGAATGTTTGGTATAGCTGGTACGGATTTTTGGGGTTTTGGATCAGGTTTTTCAGACGGAGATGTAATGATTGGAGGAACCTATCATAATGCTACTTTACTAAAAGATAATAATACTTATTTACAAGGAGATACATTGGAAGGTACTAGTGAATATGGTGGTTGGGTTTCAATCTGCGGTGGAGATAATTATAGAGGTTTTGTGAATTTTGGTAATTCCAGAAAAGTTTATTTAGATGAATGGGGTTCCGGGGGAGGATATACTCTTTCTGGAAATAGAACAATTCCATTAGAAGGATTTAATATGAGTGTATTAAGTAATGCATCATATACTACTGGAGAGTCAAGTAATTTAGAATTTGATCCAAGATGTTATAATATTATTTATATAGGAAGTGGAGATATTTTATATAAGTCATATAATAATGGTTACTCTTCTTTTCCATTATATGATTTTTCAGAAAAAGTTACGTCAATAGAAGTGGGTTGGGATAATCCAAATATTATTTATGTTGCTACTTATGATGGTTATTGGTCTAAAAAACACATTTGGCGAAGTGAAGATAGTGGACAAAATTTCGAAAATATTACACCCTCTTTTCCAGGAATACTAGAAGATGACTGGATACCTTTTGATATTACTATAAGTGGTCAAAATGCAAATCATATTTGGATAGCCAGATGTCCTAATAGTTTAAACTATTCATCATATGAAAATAGTAAAGTTTATAAATCTATTAATGGTGGTGAAGACTGGATAAATGTAACTGGTTCAGGACTAAGTGGAGAAAATATTACAAATATTGAATATCATAGAGGTAGTGATGATGGTATTTATCTTGGTACAAGAAAAAATGTATACTATAAAAATAATTCTATGTCAGAATGGTTATTATTTAATAATGCATTACCGTTAAGTACATATTCAACTCAATTAGTACCATATTATAAAGAAGGCAGATTAAAAAATGGCACCAATAGAAGTGTTTGGGAAGTAGACTTTTACGAAACAACTAGTCCATCTGCTCAAATAGCAGCTAATAAATTAACTATTAATTGTTTAAACGATACTGTTCAATTTGTTAATCATTCTGCCATGACTAATAATAATCCATCATGGTCATGGAGTTTCCCAGGTGCTACACCATCAAGTTCTACTGAAGAAAATCCTCAAGTAATATATAATGAAGAAGGCTCTTATGATGTATATCTTACTATAACTGATGATTTTGGAGAAGATAGTCAGACTATTTTAAACATGATTAATTATACTAATGATCCACTTACAATGGAGGGATTTGGTTGTGATGGAAGTTGTCAAGATGGTTATATTAATGCAGTATTAATCGCAGAAGATTCTTACGGAGATGGTTGGAATGGAAATGTATTAAGTGTTTTAGTAGATGGTATATTGTTAACACAATATACTTTAACAAATGGATATAATGAAGAATTAACTATATGTATTCCATCGGATGATAATATTTGTGTAGAATTTATAATGCAAGAAGGAGGATGGCCTGAGGAAGTGTCCTGGGAAATATTAAGTATAAATGATGATATTATTTTATCTGGTGAATCTCCCTTTTATGATCAATTATATGATAGTTGTCCAATATATGGATGTACTGAACCTAATGCTATTAATTACAACTCGGAGGCTAACATAGATGATGAGAGCTGCTGTTTTGGTTCATTTTATACTATTATCATGGAAGATAATTATGGAGATGGTTGGAATGGCAATACTTTAATGATTGATAATTATGAAGTTGAACTAGAAGAAGGATCTGAAAGTACAGAAATTATTTGTTTAGAGGGAGATGAAACTTGTTTTAATATTATATGTGATGGAGGTGATTGGCAATCTGAAGTTTCATGGTTAATTTATAATGAACAAGGAGATTTAATAATATCAGGTGGTGCACCATACATGGGTTGTTTTTTAGAAGGATGTACTGATGAGATAGCATGTAACTTTAATATAGAAGCAACTAACAATGATGGAAGTTGTGAATATCCAGATGAATATGGAGACTGTTATAATACTAGCTTGGAAGAAAATTTAAATTCTAATTATTCAAAATTAGTCATTACTGATATATTGGGAAGAAAAATTAATAATATTAAATCACACCAAATATATTTAACCACTCATAAAAATGGAACAACAACAAAAAATATAAAATTTTAATAAAAAAATCGTAAATTATATTATCGTATTATATCAAAAAATGCTAAAATATATTAAACACTTTTTACCTTCATTTATTGCAGTTATGTTTATGATAATAATTTCAATGGGTGAGTATTCCCCTACTCTATTTTTGATTGGATTTTCATTGTTTATTATAATAGGTGATTATATATTACCAAGAGATAAAGTAATTCAAAAATTTAATTATCCAAGTGTATTAAACTTTTCTCTATATATAAATTTACCAATCTTATTAATTTTAGTAATTCTTATAGCTTCATTATTAACGAATCAGCTCTCTAAAGGATATTTAATATTATTAAACAAATATATATATAGCGATTTTAATGCAATTCAAAGTTCTTATAATTTAATAGATAAATTCTCTATAATAATACAAGGAAGTCTACTTATGGGTGCACTAGGGGTTGTTCCAGGCCATGAATTAACTCATAGAATAAAAAATAAATTTGATATGTTTATTGGTAATTGGTTACTTGCTTTTTCTTGGGATTGTACTTTTGCCATTGAACATGTTTATGGACATCATAAACATGCATGCTTACCTGAAGATCCAGCCTCTGCTCAAAGAGGTGATAATATTTATCTCTTTATTTTGAAAGCTATATATAATGAACATATTGATGGATGGAGAATTGAAATAAAACGTGTTAAAAAATTAGGTTTAAATGCTTTTGGTCTTCATAATAGAATGATTCAGGGTTATATAAGAAGTCTATTAATTTTATTAATAATTTTTATTGTTAGTGGCTTTAATGGATGTTTATTTTTTCTTATTTGTGCTTTTATAACAAAGTCATTTCTAGAAGCAATAAATTATATAGAACATTATGGTCTTGTCCGAGAAAGAAATGGTAGAGTCGAAATGAGGCATTCTTGGAATTCTAATCATTTTATTAGTAGTATTTTTTTATATAATGTAACAAGACATTCTGATCACCATAGATTAGCAAAATTAAAATATTGGGAGTTAGACCCTTGTCCTAAAAACGCACCAATGACTCCTTATGGTTATCTTTCTATGCTTTATCTTGTATTGCTAATGCCATTTCTATATAAAAAGATTATGCATGAAAAATTAATTGAATGGGATAAAAATTTTGCTAATGAGCAAGAAAGAGAAATTAGTCAAAATTTAAAATTGTTATAGTTGACAATTAGTACTATATACAATATTCCTCTATTATCTATTGATAACATACCAATTGATTTAAACAAATTCAAGAATAAATATCTATTAATTGTAAATGTGGCTTCATTTTGTGGATACACAACCCAGTATAAACATTTACAGAAATTATATGAGATATATGATAATCTTGAAATCATTGCGACCCCATGTAATCAATTCTTATTTCAAGAACCTTTTGGTCCAAAGAAAATTAAACAATTTTGCACAAAAAACTATGGTGTAAATTTTCAGATATCTGAAAAATTAAACGTTAAAGGGAAAAATCAACATGAGCTGTATAAATGGCTGACTGATAAAAAGTTAAATGGAATAAAGGGCAGTTCTGTTTCATGGAACTTTAACAAGTATTTAATTGGATTAAATGGCGAATTTATTAATCATTTTTTATCGGATATCAATCCTCTATCATCAAAAATCACAAACCATTTAAAATAAATCAGTAGTCACCACTATTGTCTTCCATTTGATCATCATTTATCAACTTGGCTTTTTTCTTTATTGGATCAAAATCTACTTTACCAAATTTATACTTGAAGGATATATTAAAGGATCTAAATAAAATTTGATAATCACGAGTATAAGCATAACTATCTCCATTATTATTGTTACCAGTTATATCTGTATTAAATTCCTTATATTTTGAAAAAGGTTCTATTACTCCTATACCCAAAGAACCTCTTTTATTATTAAATGTCTTTTTAAATCCAAAAGAAAGCATAGAGAAACTTGGTCTTTCACCCTGAACTGTTTGTCTAGGAGATCTGAAAAAAGCTCTACTTTCTACGTTATAACCATTACCAAGTTTTATATTGGCATTAAAACTATATTTATAATTAATACTCTCTCTAAATACATCTACGTTATTTATAGTTGTATTCATATTATAAGTATATAAATCAAAAGACCCTCTTAAAGTTAAAATGTTTTTTAAAGTTGTAGAACCATAAAAATTAAATCCTAGAGAATGATTATCACCTGTATTTAAATAATTAGTTTCAAATATATTTGTATTATCAATTAACGTTGTATAAGCTTCCACAACATCAAACTTTGCTTTATAATATAGAAAAAAACTAGTCATTAGTCCAGGTTTAAAGCTTGTGTAACCTAATTCAATTTGGTGTGATTTTGATGGTGATAAAAGTGGGTTACCTCTACTAATATTATTTAAATCACTTATTTCAGTATTCGTATTGATTTTATGTATATCAGGTCTTCTTAATCTATTAGTATAGGATAATTTAATAGTCTTAAACATATTAAGTTTTTTTGATAATGTCATACTCGGAACTATATTATTATAAGAGTTATCAAAAGAATCATAAACTACTTTATAATCTCCAAAAATATTAGTCATTTCATACCTTAAACCTGATAGAATTCCCCAATCATTTTTTAAATTAAAATTTCCAGAAACATAAGCAGCTGAAACTAATTGATTGTATTGAAATACATTATTTAGAGCATCTTCTGGTAACCAGCTAATCAATTCAGTGTTATCGATATTTGTTTCATAGTCATTAGTTGTATACCGACCAATATGTTTTATACCAACTTCTAATTTATTATCATTATTCAATGGATGAATATAATCAACTTGACCAGTTATTTCATATCCATTTCCATACATTGAGTTTTCAATATTAATATCATCATAATTTTCTTGACTAATCTCTTTAGCATCATCATGAATATGAGTTCCATATTGGAAACTAGTCATGATTTCTCGACCAGGTTGATCTTCAAAAGTTTTAATATAGTTGATTGTCCATTCAAATTCAGAATCCTTGTTATTTGATGAATCAGAAACTATAAATTCATTAATTGTCTGCATATCATTATAAATTACATCTTGCATATAATCATTAAATTTATTTTGACCACTAGTTTGAAAATTAGTTGTTATACTATTGTAGGTATTAATATCGTAGTAGATATCAATAGATCCCCTAAAACCTACCCAGTTACCTACAAAATCGCCAGTTTTCAGTTGATTAGAGATCACTTCATCAAATTCATTATATATTATATTACTTTCCGTAGTTTCGCCTTTTCTAGGCCATCCATATCTAGCTCCACCACTAGCACTAACCCCAAACCTATTTTTTCCAGCATTTAAATTAAAGGATGATCTATTAACTCGTGTACCAGTGTTAGTATTAATTCCCGCATTAAAACCATCAATATTTTTTTTATTAGTAACTATATTAATTATACCTGCATCACCTTCAGCATCGTATTTTGCCCCAGGACTTGTAATTACTTCGATTGATTTTATTTCTTCAGCAGGTATAGATTGAAGAATATCTGTAATATTAGTTGAGTTTAGAAAAGAAGATGTTTTACCATTTAATAAAAATTTAATATTCTCAGAACCTCTAATAGAAACATTATCTTCAATATCAACTGAAACAAGAGGAGCATTACGAAGAACATCTATTCCATCAGTGGCTGTAGATGACAAATCATTTCCTACATTGTATACAATTTTTTCAATTTTATTTTCATATATGGGAGCTTGATCTGTTAAGTCTATATTATCCAAAATAGATTTATTCTCGTTAAGTAATATGTTTTTTAATTTTTTGTTAAGTTTTTTATTTGTTATTTCAAATGGAATATTTTGGGACTCATAGCCAGTATAACTTACTTGTATAACATATTCTGCAGGTTCTAATTCAGAAAACACAAAAAAACCTTTTTCATTAGTAATTGTACCATTAACAATTTCATTTTGTTTTAAAAGAGTGATATTGGCATAATTAAGATCTGATTTATTCTTTTTATCCTTAACAAAACCCTCAACCTTACCATAAATTATATTTTCTTTACTTTGTTGTTTTCCATATTGTCTTCCTGGTTGAGCAGATAAAATAAAAGATGAAAAAAAGATTATGAGAAATATTTTTTTATACATATGTTAAAGTTTAATATTATTTTTTTTATAAATAAAACCCAACAACCAAGCTGGACCTATAAGTAAGAATTGTATATCCTTTAAAAAAGATGGTTTTTTTCCCTCGATTTTATGTCCAATAAATTGTAAAATCCATGAACCAATAAATACAATAATAGAAAGAATCAACAAAAATAAATCGCCATCCATTTCTGAGGATTTAAATAATCCCCAATACTTGTGTGCATCAAATAAATAAACCGTTAAATAAACATCTAATAATACAAGTATTGAAAACACCAACATACCTAAAAAAATCGAAATTGATAATCTTAAGTAAAAAAGAAGTCCTAGGAATATTACGAAAGTACCCCAATGTATCAAATCATTAATAAAAGGATTATTAAATACATTTAGCAATGTATCTGGAATTAATGAAAGTAGAGCAATAATACTCCAAAAAATTAATGGTATACAAATCCAGTGAATTAATTTATTTGTTTTATTTTGATGACTTTCGCCATATTCACTAAACCAATCTTGTATATTTTTCATAACTATAATTTTTTAAGTTCATTTTTAAAGAAATGAATTGCATCAATTTCATTTGGGTCAACACCGTCATTTTCTGCAATAAAAAATGAAACCCAATCAACAAGGTGCAAAAAATAAAAATACTCTTCAATGTGTGAGCTAGTATCATAGTCAATTACAATCAAATCTTCTACTTTTGGACTTATTTGATTTATTGTAATATCAAGACGATTTTTATTTTCTTTACTAGATTGACCATTAATAAAAATAGGAATTGAACATAAACTGTTTCTAGACCACCCAACAATCTCATTATGATTCATTTCAGGTATTATATTATAAAAAGCATGTCTCTTTGAGTTTTCATTTAGCTGTTGTTTAAATCGAACAGCTAGACCCTCTAATTCAGGATATGTATATATAAATGGCATCTTTTTACCAATTTTACTAGAAATAGACTTTGCAATCTTCATAATTTCTTTTTGTTTCTTTAGAAGTAATCTTGAAATACTTTTCATCTCAATTTTTAGATCATTAATGCCAGTAGATCCAGAATGTAATGATTCTAATACAAATAATAATTGAGTCAATGAATAAGCAAGCATAGCCCTAGGAGCACCTCCTCTAGGTATAGTAATGTAATTATAATTATGTTCTTTTGCTAATGATAAAAGTTCTCCATCAGAACATATGCATATTATTTGACATTTTTTTTTAGAAGCAGCATGAAATGCATTGATTGTTTCTTCTGTATTTCCAGAGTATGAAGATGATATAAATAAAGTTTTATCATCGGCAAATTTTGGGATTTTATAATCTTGATTAATAATTATAGGTATTGAAATTTTATTATAAAAAATATTTCTAACTATACATCCAGCAATACCAGATCCACCCTGACCACTAATAATAACATTAGAAATATCATTTAAGGTGAATTTACTTACTGATTTATCAGCAATTTTAATTGCATTTTCAATATGATTAGGAAAGTCCTTAATAAATGTTTTCATTACCAAATTTCTACTCTTTCATTAGGTTTTAAGTACATTTTATTTCCTTCATTTATGTCAAAAGCTTGATAAAAAGCTTCTACATTTTGTAATGGGACATAGCCTCGGTACATACCTGGAGAATGTGGGTCTGTCATAATTCTAGTCCTTAATGCTTCTTCTCTCATTTTAATTCTCCAAATGGTTGCCCAAGAAATGAAAAATCTTTGATTTTGAGTAAAACCATCAATATCAGGAATTGTATCATTTTTATCTAGAAACAATTGCAATCCATCGTAAGCAGAATTAACACCTCCTAAATCACCAATATTCTCACCTAATGTAAATTTTCCGTTAATAAATAAATTAGGAAGCACTTCAATTTTACCATATTGTGCAGCTAATGAATCGCCTAGGGCATTAAATTTTTCAAAATCTTCATCAGACCACCATTTAACTAAATTGCCATCACCATCATAATCAGCACCAGAATCATCAAAGGCATGAGAAATTTCATGACCAATAACAGCACCAATACCACCATAATTAACAGCTGGATCAGCTTGAAAATCATAAAAAGGTGGTTGTAAAATACCTGCGGGAAAAACAATCTCATTGTTAGAAGGACTATAATAAGCATTTACAATTTGTGGTGACATATACCATTCCTCTTTATTCACCTCCTTATTAAGCTTGTCTAAATTTTCTTTTCTTGACCAAAAAGACTGATTCATTCTATTATTAAAATATGTGCCTCCCTCACTAAGTGGAATAATATCTAATCCTGAGTAATCTTTCCATTCATCTGGATAACCTATTTTGACTGTTATCTTCTCTAACTTATCTATTGCCTTTATCTTTGTATCATCGTTCATCCAAGTTAAATTTTGAATTCTAGCTTTGAAAGCTTCAATAATATTGTCAATCATTTCTTGAGCATTGGCTTTAGCTTCTGGTGGGAACTTTTTAGCAACATATAATTTTCCAATTGCCTGACCAATTGACCAATTAAGGGATGATATTGCACGTTCATTTCTAGGTTTTTGTTTTTGTGCACCTCTTAGGGTTTTTGAATAAAACTCCCAGTTAGCTATTTCTATCTCTTCAGTAAGCATACTAGCTGAGCTATTTAAAATCCCCCATTTAAAATATATTTGCCATTCAGAAATATTGTTAGCATCTAGAATTTGACCAAGTGTTTTGAAGTAATTTAAATCAGATACTATAATGGTATCTGGCTTAATTCCAATATTATATAAATATTTATCCCAATCAAACATTGGCAACATTGCTTTAATTTCTGAAATAGACCTTGGATTGTATGTTTTTGAAGGGTCTCTTCTTTCAACTTTATCCATTTTACTTGAAGCAATTTTAGTTTCAAATTCCAAAATTATTTTGGCATATTCTTCACAGATATTGTCTTGATAACCTAAAAATTTAAACATTCTTGAAACATGTAATAAATATTTATCTCTAATATCTGAAAAACTCTCTAGTAGATAATAATCTCTATCTGGGAGACCTAAATTACCTCCATACAAATATGCAGAATGTTTCATACTGTTTTTCTTATCAGTACTCACGTATACGCCTAAGAAATCTGAGCCACCACCATATTTCGATGTTTCTTCCATATATTCTTGTAAAGAGGTAATACTAGTAATTAAATTAACTTTTTTTAAGTATGGTAAAATTGGATTGATACCTAATTTATTTCTATGTTCTAAATCCATAAAACATTCATACATTGAAACAGCCTTACCCTGATCACTTGTTCTTAAAACTTCCTTATCATTTAGTGCTGACTCCATTATTGCTAACACATCTTTATTAGTTTCTTTATCTAATTGATAAAAACTACCCCAAACACTTTGATCTGATGGAATTTTTGCTGAATCAAGCCAAACTCCATTAACATAACGATAAAAATCATTCTTAGGAGAAATAGTTGTGTCCATAAAATCTAGGTTAATTCCAGTAGATAAAAATTGATTTTTCATATAATTAGTTTTAGGTTCAATTGGTTTAGTAAAATAAAATATAGATACTATAGATGCAGTAATTATAACATACAATCCAATTATGTTTGGTGAATTTTTCATATAAATATTTTTATTTATTTAGTATCATTTTCTTATTACAAGCACCGTTTACATCAAATTCAATAACTAAACCATCTATATTTTTAATAGAACGTCCAAGAATATCAATTTTTCTTGAATTATTAAATAAGTTAGTATTTTCATTTAATGATGAAGCGTTTTCATTTCTAACATCAAAAACTATTTTGTTTGTTGTAACACCAGAAGTAAAATTAGTAATCTCTGTATTATTAGAATCATAAATATAAACCTGGCTATTTGTTACAAAATCTGCTGTAGCAGCAAATAAATTACCATTTATAGGATTTTCTGAAACAGAATAATAATTCATATTTAAATTCTCTTCTACACCAAATGATCCTGTTCCAAGATCAAAAATTCCCATCTCAGTATCTCCAGATATTTGATAATTCAATTTTTCATCTCGAATTATAGATACTCCGCAACCAGCACTTACATCAGATAAAACTATTGTGGTAGATACACCATCTAAAGTAACATGTGAAATTGAAGTGCCGTCCCAATTTTTGTTATTTAGTGTATAAAGTATGTCGTCTTTAAACATCAAATTTATTGGATTTTTTGCGTCCGGTCCTAAATCAATTTCGGACTCATAACTTAGTGTAGTTAAGTCTACTTGGCCAATAATTCCTTGATAATTACCCCATTCATATGCATTATTTATCAAAACATAAAGTTTATCTTCATTAATAAGGATGTTTTCGGTGGACCATTGTGGTCCATTATCTGATTCAAAGTTAAATTGATAATTTAAATCAAGATCATATACATCTAAATATGAGTCAAAAATTACTGGACCAAAGGTAGCATTATCATAATCGCCTTTAGATACAAATAAATAATTATCATATATAGCTAATTTTCTAGCCCCACTCACATCTTGAGAGGTTATTAGCTCATATGTGTCAAGATGATATTTTAAGATTCTGTTGTCAGCAGCAACATAGAAAAAATCATCATTGATAATTAAATCGGATGCAAATTTTGCACCAGTAATTTCAATTACTTCTGTATAAATAGGGTCATCTGATGAAATTGAATATACACCCACAGTGACTGGTTCAATTATTTCATCAGTTGAAAAATCTAAGTATCCTTCATTGAGGAATAATACCTGGTTAACATAGTCATTTTGTGATAATGCATTAAACATAAATAGTATAGAAGTAATAAATAATAATTTTTTCATTTTTTAATTGATTTTAATTGATTTTCTTGAAAATACAAGGGTAATAAATCTTTAGCACTTGCAATCTTAATAATTTTTTTACAATCAAATAGTAAGATCTCAATATTACTATTTTGTTTTTCTTCATATTCAAGTAAAACTTGACGACATGCACCACAAGGTCCTACTGGTTCTTGTATCTCAAAATTATGTGAATTAGCTGTTATGGCAATTTTTTTAACTCTAATATTAGGAAAATTAGCACTAGTAGAAAAAATTGCAACACGCTCAGCACATATACCACAAGGAAAAGAGGCATTTTCCTGATTTGAACCTATAACAATTTGATTATTTTCTAAAATCAATGCAGCACCTACACTAAAATTTGAATATGAAGAATATGAATTTTTCATGGCTTCACTAGCTTGATACATTAAATCTTTATCTAAATCTGAAACCTCATTCAAATTAGTAATCTCGTGGTAAGAAAATGTAAAGTTTTTTTTCATAAAAATTATACAAATATAGTTAGAATGATTTTTGTAACTTTATAATATGCTCAAAAAATTAACATTCTATTTTTTTTTATTTCCTATATTATTAATTAGTCAAAATAATACTCAAGAAATAGAGTTAGAAGAAGGATGGTCAATATTTTCAACCTATATTCTTCCAGAAGATAATAATTTAGAAGATATTTTCGCTAGTATTATAGACGATGTAATTATCATCAAAGATGAAAATGGAAATGCGTTTTGGCCAGAATTTAACTTAAATTCTATTGGTCAAATACAGCTTGGAGATGCATATTTAATAAAAATGCAAAATCCTAATAACTTAACAATTAATGGAACCATAGGAGAATGTAATAGTGTAATAAATCTTGATTCGGGTTGGAATTTATTAGGTTACTTAGATAATGTTTCATCTGAATTAGAAAGTCATTTTTCTAACATACTAGAGCTTATAATTTTAAAAGATGATGAAGGTAATATTTACTGGCCTTTCTTTTCTTTAAATACAATACAAGAACTTAAGCCAGGAAAAGGATATCAAATAAAACTAAATTCCTCTATTGAGTTTAATTACAACTGCAATAACGAATGTGTTGAGTATAATTACTCTTGTAATGGAGGAACTTGGCAAACAGAAGTGTATTGGGAAATACAAGATAGTGTAGGTGAAATCATTTATTCAGGTGGAGCACCTGAAGATGGAATATTCTGTCTAAATGAAGGATGTTACACTATTTTAACTAGTGATAGTTATGGAGATGGGTGGCAAGGAAATAATTTAAATATTGGTGGTCTAATATACTCTAATGAAGATCTTGATGGTTGCTCAAGCTGTGGATTAGAAATACAATCCTTTGAATTGTGCATACCATTTGATCTAATTTATGGTTGCACAGATCCAATTGCTTTAAATTACAATTCAACAGCTAACACAGATGATAATTCCTGTTTATATCCTGAACAAAGTTTAAATATGGAGCTGATTGCAATTTACGATTATGAGGAAGTTATTAATGATATTTGGGGATATTCAGATAGCGATGGTAATGAATATGCATTAGTTGGTACTAACGAAGGTTTTTCTGTAGTAGATATTACAACTCCTGAAAACCCTATTCAATTATATTTTATTGAAGGTGATAATACAATTTGGCGAGATATAAAAACTTGGGAAAATTATGCATATGTAATTTGTGATGGATGTAACGATGGTTTACTTATTGTAGACCTAGATGATATAACAGGTAATACATATTATACTTCAACAGATTTTTTTGAAAAAGTTCATAATATATATATTGATGAAAATGGTTATTTATACGCATTTGGTGGTAATGCCAATGGTGTTATCATACTAAATTTGAATAATGACCCAATTAATCCAACATATGAGGGAATAAATGATTTATTTTACCTTCACGATGGAATGGTTAGAGGCGATACAATTTGGGGTGCATCTACATCAATGGGAGAATTTTTTATATATGATGTTTCAGATAAATCTTCACCTACAATTATATCATCACAACCTACTCCTGGTGGAATGACTCACAACTGTTGGATTTCTAATGATGGAAACACTTTATTTACTACTCAAGAATATTCAGGAGCATATATAAGATCATATGATGTTAGTGATATCTACAATATTGAAATGCAAGATGAAATACAATCATGGAGTGGATTTACAGATGTCATTCCACACAATACTCATGTGTTAAATAATTATTTAATAAACTCTTACTATACAGATGGTATAACTATTATTGATGCATCAGACCCAAACAATTTAATAGAAGTTGGGTATTATGACACGTCTACTCAATTTGAGGGTAATGGGTCTTTTGGATGTTGGGG
>MDTB01077736.1_pt1 | contig 15961 bp, 16 predicted proteins | sample 811161 | NCBI WGS metagenome assembly MDTB01 (sample SAMN05326650, study PRJNA326480) | marine metagenome | isolation source: seawater | place: Mediterranean Sea | collected 2009 | reverse complement strand
TTCTTGTTTTATTGATTCTTCTTGTTTTATTGATTCTTCTTGTTTTATTGATTCTTCTTGTTTTATTGATTCTTCTTGTTTCGTTGATTTATTTACTATAGGTAATAGTATATTTTTATTTGGTATACTAAGAATATTTAACAGTTCTTGTATTTTATTATTTAAATTACTTTCATATTTAATTATAATAATATTTTTATATTCAGTATTATTTATCCAGTAGGTAGTATTTAAAAAATGTTCTTTATGAGTAAATTTATGATATAACAGCGACTTATTAGTTTTTAATATTTTTATAAAATCCACAATACTTGTATTTTTATATTTTTTATTCCATTCATCGTGACGGCGTCCGAATATATTATCAATAGAACCATATTTCCAATAGTTATACATGGATAAAAATCTGCTTTTAACATCTCTTACAATTATAATTGGATTATTATTATTACTACATTTTGTTGCGTGACCACAACCAGTGATATATTCATTGTAATATTTTTTAAAATAACGTTCGACGGCAGTCCCACCGGATTTTGTAGGATGAATAAAAGTATAGATTGGTTTATTACCTTTTTGATTCATTCTATATTTAATAAATAATAATACTTAAAAATAAGTAAAATAACTTACAAACAATGTTATTGTTCTATTTTAATGTAATTCCCTAATAATTATTCATATATAAACTAATTTTTTAAACATTTTTGTTCTGTTACTATGACACTGTCGTAATAGATTAATAAACCCGCCTTGGGAATTTGACAAAATTTTACTACAGTTTGTTGCCATATATATATCCACAAATATATCATACATTTTTTTTCTATTAGGAATTTCCGTTGTTTTGTGAAGAGAACGATATTTACCACTTGGAAATGACGTATAGCAAACTACATTTAATCCTTTGGATTTGAAAAAAGTAATTACATTTTTATCATCCGTGCAAATATAAATTAGATTATATGAATGTATTTCTCGCATATTATCCATATACATTTCTTTGTAATTACATTTGCGATCTGTATTTCTTACATGTATGCACAAATAAGGTCTTTTAAATCCTCTTAGTTTTCGAATACATATTTCTTTAATTTTATCTTTAAAAATTAGTTTCTTTAAAAATATAAAACCGTTTCCTCCTCCACAAGCGGCATAAACAATAATATCTTCTTTAACTTCTTTTTCTGGTAGTTTTAAAAAGGTATCTTTATAACAAAAGCACGTGTTTCCTTCTTTCCATGTTAATTTTTTATCGATATTTAATAAGTCAATAGAGTCAGTTGTTAATATTGCAGGATAAATAGATAAAGATTTGTTCTTTAATATTTCTCTAATAATATTACTATTATAAATTATATTACAATATATATATTCTATATCAAAAAAGTCTGAAAAATTAATTTTATATATACTATTTTTTGTATCCAATAATAATATTCTTTTATAGCGGGTGCAATATTTTATAACACGTTCAATTTGAACAAACATATCATTTATACCGCCTTTTGGAATAAAATATAGATATTTATACTTTTTGTTATCCATATTAATATTTAAGAAATAAAAATATTTTTATTTTAGTTTATAAATTATATATGAAAACTATAAATTTTATTCATATTCCAAAAAATGCCGGTACAAGTATTAAACAGATTTGTAATAAATATACTTTTAAATATCATCCACATTTTACTAATGTTTATAATAATATTGACAATCAATTAATTGTCATAAGAAATCCTATAGATAGATTTATTTCAGCAGTGTATTATTCTTTACAAAAATGGTCTAATGAACCTCACGTTAAATTTTTAATCGATAATAAAATAGATACACCAGAAAAATGGGTTCAAATATGGATGGACCCCCAACATAAATATCATAAGAATTTAATGACCATGATTAAAAATAAAGATCATAAAATAGGTAATACATTACTTGAGTATAAATGGACCTATTCACCACAATATCTTTGGGTAAATTCCCCAAAATATGTAATTGTAATGGACAATTTCAAAGTTGAATTTCAGTATTTTAAAAAAAAATACAACATTATAGGTGAAATTAAAACTAAAAATAATTCAATACATATAAATGATACATTAAGTAATAAATCTATAGAATTCTTAGAAGAATTTTATAAAAAAGATTTTATACTATATAACTTATATAAAAATATGGATATTAATAAAAGACTATAACATTAAATTGTATACATATTACATATCATATAAATCTAGTTTCCATTTCATTTTGATTGATCTCTTATTCATATTTTGACCTTCTCTAATATTACTTGTAGTTACATCTGCGATAAATAAATTTGGATACAATACAATACATCGTCTATAGTAAGGAGATGTTTTATTTACTCCATAATACTCACTATCTAGATTATGTGTTATAGGCGTTTCATTATAATACTCGTGCATAACTTTATCTACCGTTTTATCCATTTTTTTATATTCCGATATCAATATAGATAGTATTTCATAATTTATATAAATAGCAAAACTACCGCATGTTCTCCAAGCATTATAATAATTATTATATATATCTATAGAATCAGACCATTGCCATTGCGATGCACCTAAATATACATATAATTTATCAAGAATTATATTTTTATTACGTTCAAATTCTTCATTTAAATTTACTATAGGTATACAATCATCTTCTAGAATTATAATATTTTTGTATTTATTATCTCTAGCATCTATACAACACATCAAATGCGATAATATGCATCCTAATTCACCCGGAGATGTATAATTTGTTTTTTTATAGGTTCGCATAAACGTCTGAGAATCTACTAATTTATTCATACGTAAAATTTCACAATTAATTTTGTATTTTTTTGCCATAGTTATAAATGATTCTAATTTGTTGTTATTATTTACTAAATTAATACAATAAACTTTGTCAACATATTTATTTAAAGACGACATACTTTCATCATCATGATTCACTATAATAGTGTATTCATATAAAGGATTATATTCCTTAAAATCTTTTTTAACTATTTTATAGTTATAATTGTTTAATTTTAAAAAAAGAGTATTTTTGGTGATCTTGGGTAAATGTTCAAATTTACGATTACAAAATATGTTATTAGTATAATCCTTTAATCTAGTAATTAACTCATTAGTTATATTTTTATAATCAAAAAAACATATATAATTTAATTTTACTTTGATATCATTTATACCATCTACTAATTCATTTTTAAAAATCAGTTTATATTTAAAATTTATTACTTCACAAAATAGTTGTAGTTTTCTATCATCAACACTGAGATCTGTAAATATTAAAATGGTTTCTTGTTTTCTAAATCTATTAAGTTGATTTAATTTTAAAAAATATTGAAGTTCAGTTCTATACAACTGTTGTGTTTTATTATTTGTTGTATTATAATAACTATTGACATTTTCTCTACTAGCATCTTTATTATATGTTAATGCAATAAAATTAGTCACTTTATGCTTACCATTTGATCTATCTAATACCCAAAACATTTCATTTTGATCAGTCGAAACTGTCATAAGTTCATTATTAAAATCTAATAAATAACCGTGAGGGTATGATTTAAACAATTTAGCATATCCTGTTCTTAAATGAACTGCTAACCACAATGGATGATGCCGATAAGTTTTTTGTTGGATTACTACTTTAGGATAATCTTTAGAACCAACAACTTTTGTTTCTTGTGCATTTTCGTATGTCATATACTTACCATAAGTAACTAAAACATCATTTGAATTATAAAATTTATTTAATTTGGTTAAAACGTTAGTATCATATAACCAATCATCGCCATCTAATAAGCAACATATTTCATCGTCATTACATTGTTTAAATGCAATATATCTAGAATAGGCTTGCTTATAATTACGATCATTTTTAATAATCATAATTTTATCACTTAATTTATTGTATGTTACAAATTCATTTACTAACTCATAAGTTTTATCAGTAGAGGCATCATCTACATATATTGCTCTCCATTTTGTATAAGTTTGATATTTAATAGAATTTAAATTCCTTTCAACCCACTTTTCATTATTATAAGAAGTAATTATAAATACAAAAGAGTGCATCTTTTTAGTTTGTGAGGATTCTATTACTTCTCGATTTACTATATTTTTCTTTGGATTGGTTGGTTGAGGTAGGATAGTTTTAGAATTTGCAATCCTTTCAACCATTTTTCGATATTCAGCTTGTTTTGGATGAATAACCCTTTTTTTTATCATATCGAATATTGTATTATAAATATGTATATTAATATTATTTGTTCATCTAAACATATATATATAATACTATTTATGTATATATGAATGTACTTGTCTATGGATCACACGGATGGATTGGATCTCAATTTATCGATATATTAATGAAAAATAATATTTCTTATGTAATCGGTAAGTGTAGAGTTGATAATAATGAATCATTATTTGTTGAAATCACAAGCACGAAACCAACACATATTGTATCATTTATTGGGAGAACACATGGAAAAATATATGATAAAACATATACTACAATAGATTATTTAGAAGAAGAGGGTAAAATAGTAGAAAATATAAGAGATAATTTGTATGGACCAATACTACTAAGTAACATATGTAGTCAAAAAAACATTCATTTTACGTATTTAGGAACTGGTTGTATATTTAAATTTGACGAAGACCATCCTTTTGGAAAAGAAGAAAATGGATTTACAGAACATGCATTACCTAACTTTTTCGGATCATCCTATTCCGTTGTAAAAGGATACACAGACAGATTAATAAAACTCTATGATAAAAATGTATTAAATCTACGTATACGTATGCCCATTACTGGTAACAAGCATCCACGAAATTTCATAACTAAAATAACAAGTTACGAAAAAGTATGTTCTATACCCAATTCCATGACAGTTTTACCAGAATTATTACCCTATGTTTTGAAAATGATGAAAACAAATGTAACAGGCACAGTTAATTTAACAAATCCCGGTTTAATAAGTCATAATGAAATATTAGATATGTTTAAAGAAATTGTCGATCCTACATTTACTTATAATAATTTTACCCAAGAAGAACAACGAAATATATTAGCAGCAGATCGTTCTAATAACTATCTAGATACTACTAAACTCACATCCATGTTTCCTAAAATTAAACCAATTAAAGATTCAATAAGAGAAATGCTTATAAGTTATAAAAACACATATACTTTAAACAATGTTCAATCATCGTTGCCCTCTCTTCTAGATATTGAGTTAGATCAAATAAAAACATTATTTATAACTGGTGGTGCAGGATTTATTGGTTCTAATTTTATTAATATCTTTGCAAAAAAATATCCTACTATTAAAATAATTAATTTTGACGCATTATATTACTGTGCAAACAAAGATAATATTGAAAATGATATTCAATTCTCAAAAAATTATGAATTTATAGAAGGTAATTTAAAATCATTTGAATTATTAAAATATATTTTTAAAAAAAAAAAAATTACGCACGTTATTCATTTTGCTGCTCAATCTCACATGCAAACCTCATTCTCAGACTCTTTACAATATACAATGGACAATATAGTAGGAACCCATAATTTACTTGAAGTTAATCGTTTGTATAACAAGCATTTAATAAAATTTATTCATGTTTCTACTGACGAAGTGTATGGCGAATCTATGTTAAATGTAAATGAAACACATAAAACGGAACAATCTATATTGTGTCCAACAAATCCTTATGCATCTACAAAAGCAAGTGCAGAATTAATAGCACAATCTTATAATCATTCGTTTAATATGCCAATTATTATTACAAGAGGAAATAATGTATATGGTCCTAATCAGTATCCAGAAAAATTAATCCCTAAATTTATTATGTTGTTAAATAAAAATAAAAAAGTAACCATACAAGGTGATGGAAGTTGTGTAAGAGGATTTTTACACGCCAGTGATACCGCTGCAGCGTTTGAATGCATATTATTAAAAGGAAAAATAGGCGAAATATACAATATAGGTTGTAATGATAATATGGAATACAGTGTATTAGAAGTTGCAAAAAAACTAATTAAATTAATAAAACATACGGATAACCACAATGATTGGATTAAATATATAGATGATAGACCATTCAATGATCAACGATATTATATTTCAAATAAAAAGGTAAAAGAACTTGGTTGGAATATACACATCGACTTTGATACTGGATTACAGGAGTTGGTTGAATACACAAACCCCAGTAAATAATTAATCTAATAATATATATATGAAATATATATCATTAGATACCTTATTAACAAAATATATAGAAGATTCAACTATAAATTTTTGCACTGATGATAGTGCATACGGTTTTGTCCTTGGATTAACTACCCATACAAATGATAACATTATTATAAAATTAAATTTAAATTACTTTTCTCCCTATGGAAAATCAGGAGAAAGTTCAATTAGAAAACAATCTAGAAAAAGAGGTAATAAAAAAAACCAAAATATCGATGATCTTCGCAGAGAAGTTTCCAATCAAATAGAATTTGCAAATTTGTCTACTGCTATTCCCCATATTAAAGATAGTGCTATATTACAAAGAGAAGATGCAATAAAATTTAGTAAAGCATTAGAAGATTTAAATAGTAATTGTGATGCATTGCCTTATTGGACCGCACATTTAATTTCACAATTAACACATTTAAATGAAACGCAGGACTATAAATTTGAAACGAAAACCGGTATTATCATCATGGATAGTGTTGGTGATTTAACCCTAGATGATATTGTGAAAGAAGACTATAGTTTAGCGCAAAAAATATCCTTAAGTAAATATACTAAAAAATCTTACTCTATATCAGAAACCTTTAAAGGAAAAGCCAGGGCGCTATTATTATCATTATTATGGTGCGGTATTTTACACGGAGATCCTCATATGGAAAATATTAGAGTTGATTCTGAAACTGGAAAACTATATCTTATTGATTTTGGTGCAAGTATTGATTTTGGTAGTGGAAGTAGGCATTTACCAAAATATTTACGAAATAATGAAAAAACAAAAAAGATGTTTTCCGAGGTTAAAAATGATGTTAACAATTGGTTACAGTTGACCAAACATCTTACTGAAGAAGGATTTAAAACACAATATAGGACACTTCTTGATAAAGTTAAACCAAATGATACAATATCGATAATGTTACTGGAGCATACAATTCTTAAAGCAGATCCTAGACAAAACGGAAAATTATTGACATGGAATGACATAAATACAGATGATAAATGGTCATTGTATCGTAGTGGTTATGAATGGATAGTAAATGTAGATAATGATGGACGTTGGAAAACCATGATAGAGCACGCCATAATAGGAAATGATGTATCAAGTATATCCTCATCTCATAAAAGTAATAGGACTCGTAAAAAATCATCATTAAATATTCCCAAACCACATTCCGCAAATAGTAGCACACGTAAAATGACGACCTTTAAACCATTGGCTAGTAGTAGAAGTGTTAAGCATAAAAAAAAAACTCATTCTCGTAGACATACTAGAAGAAATTTTAAAGATTCTTTAATGGAATTCACTACTCCTCAATTAAGAAGCGCAGCATTGGATGTGGGTGTTCCTGTATCAAGAAGAGATAGTCGTGAAACAACTCTCGATAAAATATTAGTTAGAGAAAGCACCCATCCAAATACGCTATCTAGAATAGTAGAGTCAGTGAATTCATGAATTTAATGTATTAGTATTTCTATTACTATGAGTACTTTTTTTATCCCTGTTTTTTTGTTGTTGTTGTTGTTTTTGAGTTTTTGAAATAGGAATAGTTGGATTAGTAGTCATAGTATCTCTCATACTTTCAATAAAATCCACTTTAATTACACTAGGTATTTGACCCATATATACTATGTAGGATAAAAAAAATAAAAATATTTCTATTATATAATGGAATGGAAAGTCATCAAGTCATCTTTGTATTATAAACCAACAACTCTATATTCAGGAAAAGAATATAAAATACTACAAACCAAAAAATCAAAACCATTTTTGACTGTTTTTTCTTCTAACGAGTGGAAAATTATACAAGAATCCGCATATCCAGTATATAGTTATGATAAACCGCCTGATGCATTAATGTTTTAAATTGAAATCTCTCTATTTTTTACTATCAAATAACAAGTCATGAAGCGCTTCATTTCATTGATCGCCCCCCTTTTGTTTTCATCGTATGATGCTTTTCTGATAATGCCTTATACTATACGAAACTTACTACCCATACGCACCGAACCTCGAATTGTGCTAAAGGGTTATTTGGGAATATGGAATCAAGTTGCGACCTCTCGATCCACAGCGCTTTTGGGTACTGGTGTAGAGTTTACCAATGTAACTGCAGAATATAAATTATTAAATAATAGTGATATTAGTGTATATAATTCTGGGTATACAAAAAATAATACTTTTACAAGTATAAAAGGGTATTCTTATATTAAGGGAAAATCTCAAACTAGGCGAAAGTTGCATTTTGATGGTGTTCCTGTAGATGGCAACTATTGGATTGTAAAACTGGGACCTATACATAGTAATAACTATCAATATGCCATAGTTTCTGGTCCATTGACTCGATTCTTTGGAACGAGATTTTCCTTGTATGTTTTAGCCCGAAATGTTGAAGACTATAAAAATAAATATGAAAATGAAGTAAAACAATGGTGTAAAAAAAATAATTTTCGCTTCTTTTGGAATAAATATATACCTACGTATGGTTAAAAATTGAAAATTTATAATATAGTTTATTGCAATTACTATACTATGAACGCTAATAATCGTTTTCCTCAATCTATGCGTATGTGCGGTTTAAATCCAAATTTTACACGAGAAGAATGGGACATAGTAATGAGTCTTCCTCGTTCTACTAATATTCGCGAATTAGCATATCAGGAATGGTTGGCCGAACAAGACCCATTGTATGAAAATTCTCCATGGCGTTGGTATTTATCATACTTACATGGACCTGGTGTAATTCCATTGTATAATAAGGATGGGTTGCCGCCGCCACAGTAATTTTCGCAATAATTTTGTTGTTTCAAAGGTATATCTCATTACTTTTGTAAAAAGTATTTCCCCCCCCCTCCCCAAAAATAGTGAATAATGAACAATTTCTACTCTTTTTTATGGTATCAACCTAGTTAAAAAGGAGTAGAAAGTCATAGACGATGTATGTAGGTAAAACAATACAAAGCACAAAAATCAACTCTTTTTTAAGGAAAAAAGAGTAAAAAAAGAGTGAATCGGTTGGTAACAACATAATATATGTTCGGATATATTGACACGTAATTATAAGTATAACTCTTTTACCAAACCAAAAAACAACAATTTTGAATAAAAAAACAACAATTTCTACTCCTTTTGCAACAAAAAAACAACAATTTTTCAAAAAAAGAGTTAAAAAAAAGAGTAGATAGAACATAATGACAGTATTTACGTGTAAACTCTGTAAATTTCATACCCTAAATAGTAGTAATTATTCTCGTCATTGTGCTACAAAAAAGCATATTCGTAATATATCTCAGTGTAAAGAAGAAATTGTGGATAATAAGCAGAAAAAACCTTTTTTGTGTAAATACTGTGATAAGGGTTTTAGTTTTATTCAATCACGTAATTACCATTTAAAATATCATTGTAAGATGAATCAAACCGAGGATTTAAATGAGTTGGTGCGATTGATGAATAATCAGTTGCATGAAAAGGATAAGCAGATAGAGAATCAGCAGCGTCAAATAGAGCAGTTGATGAAAAAGTTAAACATACCCAAGGTGCAAAACAATTATATCCAAAACAATCACATCACATTGTTACCGTTTCAAGACACGGATATATCTCACTTAACGGAAGAGGATTATGCAAAATGCGTAAATGCAGTATTAAAGTGTGTGCCTCAATTGATAGAAAAGTTGCATTTCAACCCTTTAAAACCGGAGAATCATAATGTGTATATAAGTAATTTAAAGAATAACTATGCGATGGTTTATGATGGGCAGCAATGGAATATTCAGTCGCGTGACGTTACGATTAATGATTTAATAGAGATAAACGAGATGCGTATTGAGGACTGGTTACAGGATCAGGAGAAGTATCCGGTGTTACAGACGAAGTTTAATATGTATTTGGATAAGAAGGAGAACGATAGTATATTGGATAATATAAAGGAGGATATAAAGTTGATGATGTATAATAAGCGACATAAAGCGTCATCACCTTTAACAATAGAGTGTTCGGTATAAAATTAGATGTAATAAAAATGACTGAATAATATATAGATGGTTAGATTGCATAGATCGCGTAGATTAAGAGGAGGAACACCAACACGAAAAGAGGGAACGAAAACACCTAAAAGTAAAAGTCCTCGTAGTAGAGCAACTACAGCAAAGAAAAGCAAGGGTCGTAAAAAGGGTCCTCGTCCAGGTCAATATTTTGCAAAAAAGGGTGAGTTTGGATGGATAGGAACAACTAAGTAGGTGTTTTAGTATTTTTTTTCTCGCCAATCTATGAATCTAATATTGGCGAGAAAAAAGTCTAGTAGTTTATGCCGTTGCCTTAATAATAGAGAATTTCATGCCGTAAATAGCGAGAAGAATATGAGCCAGCAAATACCGTTTGCTTATAAAAAGAGGAGAATTAAACAGCATAAAGATGGGTAGTCCTGTAGCAGCGATAGGGTCATAGGATAAGAACAGTTTAATAGCATTAATTTCAATGTAATTACATGTTAAACCACAATTGTGTAGATCATAGCATATATTATCACTAGTAGAAAAGTTGTATTTCCAAAAGTTTGTAATATCTTTGAGGTGTTTATGATATTGGTTGTAGAAACTAGGTGTTCGTATATAAATCATACCGTTTTTACGTAGTAATGATTTACATTGTTTAAAAAGCATTGCTCTATTTTGAGAATATCCGTGAGATTCAATAAAATAGATTCGGTCGAACCCTTTGTGTTGTATAGTATTAAGATTATCGAAATCGAGCAATAAGGTAGTAATTTGTTGTTCTTTACCCTGTTGTTTAATATTTTTGCGTGCTTCATCTAAGCATTTTTGGGAATTAGTAAAAGAAATAATTTTGCAATTAGGTATTTTATTTGCGAGATAAATGCTAAAATCTCCGGTGCCGCATCCGCAATCAAGGATGTAGGATGCTTCGTGTGCATTGCTTTGTATGTAATCATATACATATGGACTTTCACTAAACATGGATTTTTTGATAATAGAAGCATTGTGAGTAGTATTAATTTTGAATAGTGTATAATCTACTTTATCGTAATAAACGCCAAAATCGTGTTTATGAGTTTCGTTTTTGCTCTCGCTATATATGTTTTCAATAGTGTGGTTAAAAGGCGTGTTTGGGTTGTAGTGTTGTATAGTGGACAACGTATTATCATATAAATATTCTTTGTAGTGATCTTGTAATATAAGAGCGATTCCGATAAATAGAATAAGAAATACAATTTCAATAATCATATATAAGAAGTTAGTAAAAAGGGTTGTCTTTTTTAACTTAATAGTTCTCGCTAAGTTTTAGATAAGAGATGGTTTATTTATATTAACTAGGTTTAACTATTCTTCCGCGATAGTTTTTAAGTATTTTATCAATTTGCCAGGATTGAATTATTAAATCACCTGGATCATTCCATGTACCGGGATCGTGAGTTAATTCATAGTCTGCTTTAAAACCTATTTTGTTATAAAATCCTCGTGCTTCATGTAAAGAATATAGTTCATAATCACGTTTATCATCTTTAAAGTATTTAAATAATGAATATAGGAGGATTTTACCATATCCTTGTTGTTTCCTGGTGCAAATAGAATAAATATGAATTGGTTCATCATTGCGAAACTGTATGTGTCCTACAACTTGTTGACCACCACCATCTAAAGTTTCAATTAATAACCATGTCTCGAAGTTAAATGTAAACCGAGTTACATGATGTGTTCCAGTTTTTAATTCATTGAATATCAGTTGTCTTGTTCCTTTACCGCGAGTTATATTACTATGACCTTCTGAGGTATTATAAAATAAATATGGGGAGTCACAACCGTTTACTATATAATCTTTAATATTTTTAATCATATTCTTATCACTAGGATAGTGTAATGTCGTGCCACTATTAAATGAGCGTATAGAAAGTCTATTTCCATGGTAAGTTTTAATATTACTCGAACGGGAAGATTTAGATCTATTTAAACGGGAAGATCTTGTGAAATTGGATTTTTTTTCAAGACCCCCACCTTTCAAGGTTCTCTTTCTGGTTCTCTTTCTGGTTGATTTTTTTTTATTTGAACGTTTTCTGTTAAGATTCTTAACAGTAGAAGATTTACCCATATATACATATATATATATAAAATGTTGTTATGCATGGCGGATGCATTTGGGCGCGCGACAGCGCGCCTGCGTGGGGTGGGTAGGAAATGGTGACGATAATTGGTGTTAAGTTATTGTGATGAAATGGTTTAGGATTTTAACTATAAAAATATGTCGGATTGGGTTATGACTCCTTCATTTAATAATTCTAGAATAATAATAGCCATTTTTTCAGAATCCCATACGGAATTTTCAGGCAGACCGTGGCGTTTAATGTATTCAAGATAATGAGGATAAATCACAGGTGCAACATTCAATTCCGTATTAATTTCAAACAGTACAGCTTTTTGTCCCGAGTAATGTGTATTAATATATTCTTTTAATTTTTCAATATCAGTTAAAATATCGGATTGTTCTTGCAAATCCAATATAGTAGCGTGTTGTTGATTGTTATTAGTTTTTAAATTTTGTGCTTGTTGAATACCATCAAGTATAGAAAAAAATGTTTCTTTGTATTTTTCAAATTTACTTATAAATGTATAATTTGTTATGTTTAATTTTGATTCACTAAACTGGTTACCACTTAACGTCATAGCAATTGTATGAATAATAGGTTGAGTCAATGTATCAGATAATTCTTGAAATTTCGCATTTTTCAGCATAATAAGATATTCTTCTAGAGATTTAATAACTAGTTTGTGTAATTTTTCGTAGCGTTTCAGTTCATATTTCATTTTATCTTGCATAAGTGCATCTTGACTTTTAAAATTACCCGTATTGTCACCAGAGGATTGTCGTTTCATATATTATACGTTAATAGTAAATTCTAGCGCCATTGCCACATCACTATTGTTTAAATTGACAACTGCTCCATATTTATTTACAATTTTAATGTTTAAATGTGTGATACTGATAGTTTTGTGATATGTTCTTTCATTAAACGTGTTGTCTATTGAATTTCCTATATTTGTATTAAATGTAGCTTGTTTAATTTGTATTTTACCGATTATATTTTTAGTATATCCTGAATTAGTAATTGCTTTCCATCCAGTTTTATACCATATTCCTCCGGCTACATTTCGTGCTTCACTAATATTGTTATTATCACTAGATATTTCGTCAATCACAATATAATAATAGTTATTAAGTACACTTCCAAAGATATTTTCACTTATACAACAGGTTTGATACGTATTTGAAAATTCCACTTTATCATAGCTATCGGATGTATCAAACGTTATAGATAGTTGATTTTCGCTAAACCCCATTATATGTAATGGGGATTCTTCGAATAGGGTATTATGGTTTATCAATTTAAAAGATATATTTTGTCCATCAAGATAATTGATTTGATCGCTTGTTTCCACGTCCTCGTTAAAATTTTCCATTTCTTCTTGCGTTTTCAGACGTATAACAGTTTTTCCAGAATGTTCATTAATAGAAAAATACAGATAGCGTAGGTAATTAAATCCCAGATCAATATTATTAAAGTAATTTAAAATATAGTTGTTTAAATCACTTGCAAAGTATATTCCATCGGGGATTGTAATGTTTATTTCTTCTGTTTGATCGTTATAATAGACGATTAAGGTAAATATATTATTATTTTTCTCGCTAGAAAAGAAATATTCGGTAATAGGTACTTCGCTAGAGATAAGTTTCATTTTTTTGACTTTAATTATTTTTTTTGGTAGTGCTATTGAAAAATCACTAGTAGTTGAATTATCATAATCTAATCTAAATCTAGAATCAATACTAATTAAATCAGTATATTGAGTTGTCATATTATTATATGTTAATTATATTTATATATTTTAACTTAACTATAAATATAATTTAACTATTAATCATCGATAGCTACACCATACAATTCTGTGCTGGTTACTTGTGGTAAAGTTGAATCATGGTCGCCTGCAATCATATTTAAACGAATAGTAAAAGTGTGATCATCAGGCAACGCAGCAGTAAAACCCGTTCCCGCACTCAAACCAGATTGACGAGTGTATTTTACATTAAAACTTAAGGTATCACCGGCCTTGAACAATGTTAATCGATAAGTAGAACTAGAATAAACGCCGCCCGATGATACACTAGGGTCTATATCAACAGCTGCCGCTGAAGTTATAGCTGCGTCTAATTTGGCAACTTGAGCAGTAAGTACTGCTAAATTTTCATCCGCGGCCCTTTTATCTACGAGTGCGGCATCACGATTTTGCTTCGCGGTTTGATAGGTAGCAAGTTCCGCAGCAGTAGGCGCTGCTCCACCAGCAGCGGCGTTTGTTACTATAGTCTCGTAAGCAGTTATCGCAGATTGATATGCGGTTTCAGCTGAATCCGATGCCGTAGTAAAAGAAGCAAGAGCAGAAGTAGCAGCAGTTTTTTTTGTGTTATACGCCGCTCGAACAGCAGTAAGATCTGTTTTGTATGCACTATCACCGGAAGTTGCCATTAAATTGTTAGCATGAAAAACACTGGTTCCAGCGACTGTAGGGTCTGTTAATCTTGCCCGAAGACTCGGTGTAATAGCTAAATATCCTATAAATCTTTCAATCCAAAATGCTGGATTCGGACTTTCAGTTGCTAAGTCTAATGGGACCCAGTCAATAACGTTATTGGCGATACGACGACCATTAGCAGGTTCGTCTAATTTAGCATATAACTTTGTAGTAAAAACACTGTCCTGTTCACGGACTTCATTATACAACGCATCTTCATTTGTAAATAAATTTACTAAATTATGATTTCCTAATAATTCAAGAGCATGTCGACGAAGCATCTCGGCTGCTAATGATTTATCACCAGCAGCTTGATATTGTGCCGCGGAGCCGTCGGCACTTGTTAAAGCTTTACTAGGACGAACACTACTTGCAGGAAAAAATGCTGATTCGGTAAAACATTGAGCATCGTCATAATTTCCGCCCGCAATACCTTCTACGCCAGTTGAACCTAATTTCATATAAAACATTCTATTCATCTCTGCTGCATGTACATTTAGTTCACAAATTACGTGAGACCCTAAAGCTGCGGTAGCGGCAGCTAATTGTGTGGGTTCAATAGCCAATTCAGCAAACAAATCAGTTGCTTCATCCAAATCAATAGTAAAATTTGCGGACATTATACATATATAAAATAATTTTTTTTTCACAAATTTTATTAACGATAAATGGTAATAAGTTTTTGAACCGCAGCTTCGCTGCATGCCCTTCGGGCGGTTCAAAAACTTATAATAAAAAAACTTGAAAATCAATATTTTGTGCTAATTTGAATTCAGAATTTAACTTAGATTTTCTCGCCAATTGTTTGATAATAGATTAGCGAGAAATAATGTTATACATGGTGGATGCTTTTGGGCGCGCTTTCGCGCGCCTGCGCGGGTGCTGTGTAGATATTTGTTACCTATTAGCGTATTAAATGTTATAAAACTATCAATATAAAATAACACCATAATAATAATACGATATACAATTTATATTGTTACTGTAATACATAACAAAACAACAAAACAACAAAATAGTTTTGTTACTGACTATAAATATTTTCAGTAACAATTACGAATTGTAAAATATTACTTCTATTACTATTTACAGTAAGAAACTGAATTGCTA
>MDTB01069287.1_pt1 | contig 15961 bp, 8 predicted proteins | sample 811161 | NCBI WGS metagenome assembly MDTB01 (sample SAMN05326650, study PRJNA326480) | marine metagenome | isolation source: seawater | place: Mediterranean Sea | collected 2009 | reverse complement strand
TACCACTATGACGCAACAGCGCATCTACCTTAGGCTCGCGCCCTCTAAAGGCCACAAATAAATCCATGGGTGGTTTGCTACCGCCCATTTCCAAAATGTTTTCCAGAAAGGCTTTGCCGGTATCTCGATTGAAGATACCGTCTTCCTCGAACTTGCTATACGCATCGGCAGAAAGTACTTCTGCCCACTTATAGCTGTAATACCCCGCAGCGTAACCACCGGCAAAAATATGACCAAATCCATTTTGAAAACGGTTGAACGATGGTGGAATAACCACAGCGACTTCTTCACGCACTTTATCTAGCGTACCCTGTACATCAACGTCGCCGCCTTTTTCGCTATGCAATAGAAAATCGAAAAGACTGAATTCAAGCTGACGTACCATTTGCATAGCCGATTGATAATCTCTGGCTGCGAGCATACGATCTAATAAGTCGGCAGGTAATGGCTCTCCTGTTTCATAGTGACCTGAAATAAAGTTAAGCGCGTCTTCTTCCCAGCACCAGTTTTCCAAAAACTGGCTAGGCAGCTCTACGGCATCCCAAGGTACACCGTTTATACCCGATACGCCGGCAACGCGCATTTTGGTGAGCATGTGGTGAATACCATGGCCAAATTCATGGAATAAGGTAACCACTTCATCGTGGGTAAATAAAGCAGGCTTGTCGCCTACCGGCGCATTGAAGTTACAGGTTAGGTACGCTACCGGTAATTGTAATTCACCATTCATTGTTTCACGACGCACGCGGCATTCGTCCATCCACGCGCCGCCGCGTTTTTTCGCACGGGCATAAAGATCTAAATAGAAGCTGCCGCGTAGAGCATCTGCATCATCGGTAATGGTGAAATAGCGCACGTCTTTATGCCAAGTATCTATGCCAGGCTGTTCTATAATTTTTAAACCATACAGACGATGAACAACCTCAAATAAGCCCGACAGCACTTTGTCTTCTGGGAAATACGGGCGTAGCATTTCATCAGAGATGGTGTACTTTTCCTGCTTAAGCTTTTCGCTGTAATAGGGTAAATCCCATGCCGCAAGCTCCGTTACGCCATGCTTGTCTCTTGCATAGGCTTTCACTTCTTCAAGCTCGCGCTCCGCTTGTGGTTTAGACTTGGCGGCCAAATCGCGCAAAAAGCCAATAACTTGATCTGTCGAGTCTGCCATTTTGGTAGCCAGCGAACGCTCTGCGTAGCTAGAGAAACCCAGTAACTCAGCCAGTTCGGTACGCAGCGTTAGGGTTTCTTTGATGATATCTGTGTTATCCCACTTACCTGCATTTGGGCCTTGTTCCGAGGCTTTAGTTGAATAAGCGCGGTACATTTCTTCGCGCAGTTCGCGGTTGTCAGCATACAGCATAACGGGCAAGTAAGAGGGGATATCAAGGGTGAATAGCCAACCCTGAAGGTCTTTTTGATGAGCAGCTTGAGCCGCAGCCTCTAGGGCAGACTCTGGCATGCCGGCTAGTTCAGCTTCGTCGGTCACATGTTTTGTCCAGCCCATAGTCGCGTCCATCACGTTATTAGAAAACGTCGATGACAGCTCGCTTAGCTTAGCTTGGATTTCCGCAAAGCGTTTCTTCTGTTCTACGGGCAATGCTACGCCAGAAAGGGTGAAATCACGCACAGCGTTTTCTATGACTTTTTGCTGCTCTTCGCTTAGGGATTCAAATTCGTCAGATGCCTTAAGCTCAGCATAAGCATTATACAAACCTTCATGCTGCCCTACCCACGTTCCGTACTCTGATAAAAGCGGTAGGCAGGCATCGTGCGCATCGCGCAGCTCATCGCTGCTTACCACACTGTTCATGTGAGATACCGGCGAAAACATTTTGCTTAAACGGTCATCGACTTCTTCAAGGCGAAGCACCAGGTTCTTGTAAGAATAATCTTTTGAAGCCACCACTTCCTCGATTTCACTCTTACATGCTGCAATAGCTTTTTCTACAGCAGGCTTAATAGTGTCTGGTTCAATCGCGGAAAAAATAGGTAGTCCATCTACCTTTTCAATTGCAGGGGTTGTCATAATTTTTTCACTCTTAACACATTGATAGAATAATGATGGGGCTTCACTGATTAAAAGCAAGCTATTGTTTAGCCTGCTGTTGACCTATCTTGATACTACTTCTAGTCTTACGGTTAGGATCAGGACATCGCGTTGCCCCTGTTGAGGGCATAGAGGTAACGCTCGTTATAACGAAATGCTTTTATATGTCGCGTTTGCGAAAACCAAAGCTGTCACAAATGTCACATTTCATCCTTTTGTCTACTTTGTCTCCTCCTTATATGCAGACTATAATTCCGTTTATTATTTCAACAAGGCAAAGCCGTGAAAACGTTAACCTCAGGCGAGATAGCCTCATACTGCGACGTCAATCTACGCACCGTCATTCGATGGATTGAAAGCGGCAAGCTTAAGGGTTTTAAACTTCCCGGCCGTGGTAACAATAGAGTGCTGGTTGAAGACTTTGTTGAGTTTCTTGAGCGCCATGACATGCCAATTCCAGATGCGTTAAGAGGCGTTGCGTCACCGTCTATTCTTATCGTCGATGACGAAATGCCTGTTGCCAAGTCGATTCAGCGGGTTGCCCGGCGCGCAGGCTTCGACTCCTACATTGCTACAGGCGGCTTCCAAGCGGGAATAATGCTTAGTCAGTACGAACCCAAGGTTATGACCTTAGATTTAAGTATGCCGGGAATGGATGGTTACAGCGTTATCGAGTTTACGCGGGATCAAAGCAAGTACAAAGATTTAAAGATAGTCGTTATCTCTGCTTTAGATGATATTAGCCTTGAGCGCGCACTAGAGATAGGCGCAGATGCCACTCTTCAAAAGCCTTTCTCAAATCACGACCTAACATCAACACTAGAACAGTTTATGTCGATGTAGTGTAACAACAAAGGAGGTTATATGGGCAGTTCAATACACCGCATTGTCATAACGCTATGTTTTGTTTTTAGTACTTTTTCAGTAAATGCCAAGCCTCTAACATTCGGTGTAGTCCCCCAACAGTCAGCAAAGAAGATGGCTGAAAATTGGCAGCCGTTAATAGATTATCTCAGTACGTATACCGGTCTTAGTATAGAGTTTAAGACTGCTAAAGACATTCCTACCTTTGAAGCCAATCTGGCCAAAGGAGCATACGATATCGCTTACATGAACCCTTATCACTTCGTTGTTTTTAACGAAACGGCGGGCTACCGTGCGCTTGCTCATCAACGAAACAAAAAAATTCAAGGGCTCATCGTGGTAGAAAAGGACAGCCCCATACAATCTTTGAGTGAATTATCCGGTACTGAGATAGCGTTTCCTGCACCCGCGGCGTTTGCGGCTACTATTATTACTAGTGCCTATCTTCGCAAAAATAACATCGCATTCATTCCACGCTATGTGAACTCTCACGATTCAGTTTACCTAGCCGTTCAGCGCAAGTTCTTTAAAGCCGGCGGAGGTATTTTGCGCACGCTCAATGTAGCGCCCGAAGAGGTACGAAGCGACCTTCGCGTGCTTTGGAAAAGCCAAGGTTATACGCCTCATCCCATCGCAACAAGCCCAAACATGGCGCAAGGTGACAGACAGGCTATTCTTAATGGGTTAATGGCGTTATCCAACGACACCAGCAAATCGTCAGTTCTAAAACGTAACGGGTTAAGTGGTTTTATAGCTTCCAACGACAGTGATTGGGACGACGTACGCGCGTTAGGTATTGCGTCGCTCTCTAGAACACACTTGTGAGTTATTGAATTATGAGGCTGTCGCTACGATTTAAAACAATTACCGGCGTTGCATCGATTGCAGCCCTGCTGCTATTGGTACTGATCATTACGGTATTTCAACTGTTAAACGATCTGGTTGACAATAATGTGCAAAAGTCTGCCGATACCAACGTCGCTTTATTTGTTTCTACAACGAAAAACGCCTTTCTAAGTTACGACCTTGCTTCCCTTGATGCTGATGTATCCGAAATATTAACCAACCCCAATATTTCTTACGTAAAAGTTAAAGACAAGCTAGGTAACGTGTTTGTTGGCAAGGGGAATCAACAAGCGCTAAATCGCCCTTTCGTTGCGGACGATTCGGTGTCAGAAGCAGATGATGGCATCTATGATACGCGCGCGCCCATCATGGTAAATAATTCCCTTTACGGCTATGTAGAAATTGGCTTGAACATCGCCTCTGTTACCGAATCGGTATCTCGTGTTAAAAACTGGACGCTTATGCTAGCCCTCATGGAGTTTATCCTCGTTGGCTTGTGCTCGTATATCTTGGGTTCATACCTGATGTCCCAACTTCGCCAGTTACATCAGGGTGCGAAGCATCTTGGCGATGCAGTAAAAAACAACGACTACAGGGAAGTCTTTGTTCCTGTTCGCGGTAATGACGAATTAAGCGAACTGGCTGAGGCCTTCAATCAATTAGTAGAGCGTTTAAAAGAAGAGCATGAGCAAAGGCAGCGTGCACAGGATGAACTGAAGGAACTCAACACCCTGCTCGAAGAAAAAGTGCAGGACAGAACCGCCCTATTGCACCAAAAGAATTTTCAGCTAGAAGAAGCCAACAAAGACCTTAAAGAAACACAGGTTCAATTACTTCAAGCGGAGAAAATGGCATCGGTCGGTCAGCTAGCTGCCGGGGTAGCTCATGAAATTAATAACCCAGTTGGGTTTGTTAGTAGCAATATTTCTACATTAAGCGAGTATGTTGCCACGTATCAAATGGTATTTTCTCAAATAAACGTGGTATTAGCGGCTGAAAATGAACAAGCGCGACTTAAAGCACTTACTGAACTAAAAAGCATGCTTGACAATCAAGACATGGCTTTTATTAACGAAGATATTGCAGAGTTATTAACCGACTCCCGTGAGGGGCTACATCGAGTGGCTGAGATAGTAAAAGGCCTTAAGCTATTCTCACGGGTTGATAGCGATCAAATGCAACAGCACAACATTAATGACTGCGTACGTACTACGCTGGCTATGGTTAACAATCAGTTGAAATATATTTGTACTGTAGAAACCCACTTGGGCAGAGTACCAGATATTCCAATGAACGTTGGCAAGGTGTCTCAAGTTGTTACCAACCTGCTGATTAATGCTGGACAAGCAATTGAAGCCACTGGCAAAAATGGTAAAGTGATAATTACTACCTGTACGTTAAACGGCTTTGTTGAACTGCGTGTTGAAGACTCAGGGTGCGGCATTCCCCCTAGCCATTTAGATAAGCTCTTCAACCCGTTTTTTACAACCAAGCCCGAAGGCCAAGGCACGGGGCTAGGTCTTTCCATTTCATTTGGCATTGCTCAAGAGCACGGTGGCACATTGTCAGCAAGCAGTGTAGAAGGCGAAGGTAGCACGTTCACCCTTGCACTCCCTGTTGAGCCTGCTCCGTCAGTTCCCCTCATGGAAAAAGAGAGTGAATAATGAGAAAGCAAATAGTGTTAACAAGCGCCATTGCATGTAATAGTTATTGCGTCGCCTATAAGGATAATGATTTATGACAGAGCCTAAAGAATCAGCCACAACCTATACGGTGCTTTTTGTCGACGACGAACCTAACATTCTTCGTGCAATTAAGCGCGCGCTCTTCACTATGGATATTACTCTGCTTCTTGCAGATAGTGGCGCAAAAGCACTTGAGCTTATGAGTGCGAACGAGGTTCACGTGGTTATTTCAGATATGAAAATGCCACAAATGTCTGGCGCGGAGCTTTTAGAGCAAGTCGCCATCAACTATCCAGAAACCTTTAGGGTAGTGCTTACCGGTTACGCAGATATTGAGTCAACCATAAAAGCCGTAAATCAAGGAAAAATACATCGTTATTTGCAAAAGCCCTGGGACAACCAAGAGTTAATTTCGGTTGTTGAAGAGGGGTTAGAGCGAGTTAAGCTTAAGACCGAAAACTTGCGCCTGCAGAAGCTTACGCGACTACAAAATAGAAAACTAAGAGACGTCAATACCTCGTTAGAGCAAGTGGTACAAAAACGTACTCGGCAAATAAAAGCAGCACTCAATAAAATTGAAAAGCACAATATAGCGATGGAGCAAGTGCTGTTTAATGTGATAAGCATTAACCCCAACATTGACGGCAAGTTTGCCATTGAAGTAAGTGAACTGGCTTCAAAACTTGCGCGTATTGCACGCTTAGAAAAAGATGAGATAAAGCATGTCCGCTATGCAGGGTTAATATGCGAGCTTGGGCTTTTAGGGTTAGAAACTGAAGATTTCAAGGCGCCCTTTTCAAAGCTGAAATACCAACAGCAACAAAATTATTTATCGCAAACAAAACAAGCCGCTTTAATACTGGCTCCAGCCCATGAACTTCATCAGGTTTCAGACATTATTGAGTTTCAGTTCGAACACTATAATGGCTCAGGGTTTTACAACAAAGTAGCTAAAGAAATTCCAGCAGGGGCGCGTATTTTAGCCATAGCACGTGACTATTGGCGCTTAGTTACTGGGCGTATGAGTGGTATCGAAATGAGCCCGCGTGACGCTAAACTTGAAATGAAAAAGCACAGAAATACCCGCTACGACGGTGAATTCCTAGATCTTCTTCTTGAAGCTGAAGACGTTACGACATCGAAGCTGCTATCAACTTCGTTGAAAGCGTCACAATTAAAAGCAGGCATGACCCTTGCCCAAAATCTTTATAACGACAGCCATATCCTTATACTTCCTGAAGGTCATATATTCAGCGATGCTACAATACAAAAATTGGTACACTTTGAAGAAGAACGCGGTAAAGCATTTAGCATTCAAATAGAACCAGAAGGCCCTTCTGACACTATAAGTGACTAGGCTTGAAATACTGCGTATTGCCATTGGGTAAGATAATGACGCACATAAAGATTATCTTGCTCGACCTTTTATTTGGATTGGCTATCCCCATTGTTAAATAAACTGAAATTCCTTGAAGCGAGTTCCGGTCTTTAGAATACTGTTCTAAATGAAGCGCGGATGCGTTGAATTTGCTTCGCGAGCATATTGCGTAACTACAACGCATTACGTAAAGATTCATGCTCGCCTAACCCACAGAAAAGGCTTTTTGTATGACACATTTTGATTATATTTGTATTGGTGGTGGTAGCGGCGGTATTGCATCTGCCAACCGTGCGGCAAAACACGGTAAAAAAGCAGCCATCATTGAAGCAAAAGATATCGGCGGTACCTGCGTAAACGTGGGCTGTGTGCCTAAAAAAGCCATGTGGTACGGCGCGCAAGTCGCTGAAGCCATCCATCGCTATGCGCCAGAGTATGGCTTTGATTTGTCAGTTAACCATTTTAGCTGGGACAGCCTTATCGCTAGCCGACAGGCTTACATTGAGCGTATTCACGCTTCTTACGACCGCGCACTTACAGCAAACGACGTGACGCTTATTCGTGGCTTCGCAAAATTTATCGATAACAACACGGTAGAAGTCAACGGCGAACAATATACTGCTGATCATATTACTATTGCCGTTGGCGGTCGCCCGACTATTCCTGATATTGAAGGTGCCGAACACGGCATTGATTCTGACGGATTCTTCGCACTAAAAGAGCAGCCAAAGCGCGCGGTAGTTGTGGGTGCAGGTTATATAGGCGTAGAACTAGCCGGCGTACTTCACGCACTGGGTACAGAGTCTCATCTTGTGGTTCGCAAACACGCACCACTTAGAAATTTCGACCCTATCATTCACGAAACCTTGGTGGATATGATCCACGCCGAAGGGTGTAAACTGCACGATCACGCCAGCGTCGAGAAAGTTGAAAAAGCGGAAAACGCTGAGCTTTCTATTTATTTAACTAACGGTGAAGTACTTGAAGCCGACTGCCTTATTTGGGCTATTGGCCGCCAGCCGTCAACCGATAAAATTGATATAGAAAACACCGATGTAGAGTTAAACGACGACGGTACCATTAAGGTAGATAAATACCAAAACACTACGGCAAAGAATGTGTATGCGGTAGGCGATATAACCGGAGAAGCAGAGCTTACTCCGGTGGCAGTTAAAGCGGGCCGTTTGTTAAGCGAGCGCTTATTTAATGGGCAAAAAGATGCGCACATGGATTACTCGCTTATTCCTACCGTTGTGTTTAGTCACCCGCCAATCGGCACCATTGGTTTAACAGAGCCAGAGGCTATTGAAAAATACGGTGAAGACGATATTAAGGTGTATTCCTCAAGCTTTGCGTCTATGTACACAGCAGTCACCCGTCACCGTCAAATGACGAAGATGAAGCTAGTATGTGCTGGTAAAGACGAAAAAGTTGTTGGCCTACACGGTATTGGCCACGGTATGGATGAGATTCTGCAAGGTTTTGCTGTTGCCATAAAAATGGGCGCGACCAAAGCTGACTTTGATGCGTGTGTGGCCATTCACCCTACCAGCGCAGAAGAATTCGTTACCATGACCTAGGGCGTTTAAACTAAGGGGTTAGCTACCCCACCGACGCATGCTTGCGCTGTAGTGAGAACATGGGTTATTAGGTAAAAAATCGCATTTAAAAAACCGGCTTTTACTTTGTGGTAAAAGCCGGTTTTTTATGCGCACTAACTTACTTTTTCAAGTTCTACAGGTACACCGTTTAACACCGCGTTACCAGACAGTTCATCCACCTGCATGTGGTCGGTAAGAATATTGGTATTTACCCCCGGATGCTGACTTGCCACAGACAACTTAATGCCTTTTTTGTTGTGTCCCCACCCGTGCGGGATAGATACCACACCAGGCATGATCGCATCGGTGATTTCAGCCTCTATCGTTAACTCGCCAACCCGCGATTTCACCTTTACCTCATCACCATTGTTAATACCGTATTTAGCGCCGTCATCGGGATGCAGCTGCATCGTGCAGCGATTATTGCCTTTCACCATACGCGGGCTATTGTGAAGCCACGAGTTGTTGGTTTTAATATGCCGGCGGCCAATTAAAACAAGGGGTTGCGCGTGGCTTTGCTTATCAAAGAAGTGTGCGTTAACCCTGTCTATATCCGCCATAAAATAATCAAAATCTAAATTTATTTTTTTATTTTCATTGAAAAGCGCAAAAGGTAAAGACGGCTGAAGCGGGCCAAGATCTATACCGTGCGGGTTTGCTTTAAGCTTTTTAAGCGTTAGGCCGTGCGCAGTACTGCCTTCTTTTCCCGTATCGCTGTCATTAACACCGTTTTGAAAAGCACCACGCTTATCACCGTATAAACCGGTCTGTAACAAGTCGTCCACCACGCCTTTTGGCTGCTTGCTCCAAAGCGCAGCATAGTGCGCTGTGCTCCTACCGTTTAATTTATCGATTCGCTCAGCTAACGATAAATAAATTTGCCAGTCGGTAAGTTGGTCTGCATCTGTATCCACCACCGCTTCGGAGTACTTCGCAAAGTTTCGCACCGCGAAGTTGTGAAACACAATGTCGTAGTGGTCCCGTTCAAGGGCTGTTACGGGGGGTAAAATCACGTCGGCGTGGCGAGAGGTTTCTGTGATGTAGAAGTCCACAGCTACCATAAAATCTAATTGTGCAAATGCCTTGTCGAGCTGTTCAGCGTTAGGCGTAGTCACTACCGGGTTTCCCGCCCCAATAACCATGGCTTTAATTTGTCCTTCTCCGGGGGTAAGGATCTCTTCAGCTAAACAGGCAACCGGATACTCGCCAGCAAAAGCTGGAAGGCCGCGCACCCGGGAGGTAAACGTGCCCAAACTGCCCTTTCCTGCAACGGGCAATGTGTCTGCCGCTGGCTGGGTAAACATCATGCCGCCACGCTTGTCTAAATTACCGGTAAGTATGTTAAATAGCATAATGAGGTATTGGGTTAGCGTACCAAATGCTTGTACGCTTGCCCCCATTCTACCGTAACACACTGCCGCTTCTGCTTCGCAAAAATCGGTAACGAGCTGGATTATTTGCGAGGCCTGAATACCGGTTTTTTCACTGACTTTTTCTGGTGAAAAATTGCGTACGTAATGCTCTACTTCCATTATGTCTTCAGCATAAGGAAGAAGCGCCTCTACATTGTATAATTGTTTATCAAACAGCACATGCAGCATGGCGAGTAGCAATAAAACGTCACTACCCGGGCGAATAAAGTGGTGTTCACAGCTAAGGTCCGCGGTTTCACTTCGCTTCGGGTCGATAACGACTACCTTGCCACCCCGTTTTTGTATGCCCTTCAAACGCTTTTTCACGTTCGGCACGGTCATAATACTGCCGTTTGACGCCAAAGGGTTCCCACCAATAATCATGAAATGCTGAGTATGATCGATATCCGGAATAGGTATTTGCGACATATGGCCGAATAGTCTGCGGCTGATGATGTGGTGAGGCAATTGGTCCACCGACGTCGCAGAATAGCGGTTATGCGTTTTAAGTGAGCGATAAAAGTAAGGCCCAAATAAAATAGCCCCCATGTTGTGCGCGTTGGGGTTACCTAAATACACACCCACCCCATCTTCGCCGTGCTCTTGTTGAATACCGTGCAGCTTATTGGCAACAAGGTCAAACGCATCCTCCCACGTAATCTCTTGCCAATTATCGCCCACTCTTTTTACAGGGCGTTTAAGGCGATCAGGGTCGTCGTACAAATCTTTTAGCGCACTGGCTTTAGGGCAAATGTGACCTTGGCTAAAGGGGTTATCTTTATCCCCTTTTATTGACAGTATTTGTCTGCCCTTCGTTGCCACTTCAATACCACACATGGCTTCGCACAGCGTACACGTAGAATAATGCAATTGTTGTTCAGTGTTGCTCACGATAATTCCCACACAACTTATTGTTAACGACTTGTTACGAAATTAGCCGCTATTGCTGTAATAGACAAGCATCACTTAAAGTGATGATAGAAGCGTTAACCGCTGAAATTGTACTTACAATCGCATAAGCTAAATAAATCCGTCGTACTTTGCAGTAAGATTAACCTAAGCTTTACAATTCGAGGGTACAAAAGAACCAGCTTAGTCATGTACTCTGATGTAGACAGAAAATAATTAAAAAGCAGTTGGAAACTCAATCATGATAACGACAAAGAAAAGCCTACTAGCAGTTACGCTAGTAAGCGCTCTTGGCTTGGGCATGGCGCCGGCCTCTTACGCACAAAACGACAGTGAAGAAAAAACCGAATACGAACTCGATAACTGGGACGTCAGTAACCCACCTTATGCGTTAAACGAAGTCACCATCAAAACAAACGAAACCACGTGGTCTAGCTTAGACGTTGCGCCAAATGGCGAGTTTATGGTTTTCGACATGCTTGGCGACCTTTATAAAGTAAACATGAACGGTGGTGATGCCACGCCACTTACCCAAGATTTTGCGTGGAATATTCACCCGTCTATTTCTCCTGACGGCAAACACATTGCGTTTATCTCGGACAAAGACGGTCTAAGCAACGTATGGGTAATGGACATTGACGGCAGTAATCTTCGTCAAGTAACCAAAGAGAAAAGCAATCTTATTCACTCTCCTAAATGGAGCCCAGACGGCGAATACCTAGTGGTTACTAAAGGCATTATGTCTAGCCGCAGTATTCCCGCGGGCGAGATTTGGATGTATCACAAATCCGGCGGTGACGGCCTGCAAATTAAAGCCCGAAACAGCGGTAAACGCGACCAGCAAAACATTGCCGACCCTGTATTCTCGCATGACGGAAAATACATTTACTTTACCGAAAATACGGTTCCGGGCGCTCGCTTTGAATATAACCGCGACCCGTTAGAAGGCATTTTTGCTGTCACCCGCTACGACCGCGAAACGGGCGAAGAGAGCCGCTATATCAGTGGTACAGGCGGTGCCGTAGTCCCTACGCCTTCGCCTGACGGTAAATACATCGCTTTTGTGCGTCGCGTTAAAGACAGAACGGGGCTTTTCCTTAAAGAGATAAAAACCGGCGTAGAAACGCCGCTTACCCTCGAACTAGAGCGAGACATGCAGGAAGGGTTTGGCTCTGAAGGCTACTTTGCCTATTTCGACTGGATGCCGAATAGCAGCGAAATCGTATATTGGACAGGCGGGAAATTCCACACTATCAATATCGAAGATAAAACCACACGCACCATGGACATCACTGTTGAAGGCACCGTGAAATACGCTGACGCCCTACGCTTTGACGTAGACGTAGCGCCTGATGAATTTGACGTTCGCATGATTCGCTGGTCACAAATGTCGCCTAACGGTAAAACTGTACTCTTTCAAGCGCTTGGAAAGCTTTACGTACGCGACGTTAAGTCTGGCAAAATAAAACGCCTGACCAAGCAAAACGACCACGACGAGTACTACCCTCGTTTTTCTAACGACGGTAAGAAGATTGTTTACACCACGTGGGACGACCAAGATTTAGGTACGGTACGCGTAGTATCAGCCCGTGGTGGTAAAGGTAAAGTGATTACCGAACAGCCTGGTCATTACATTGAGCCTTCGTTCTCGGCCGATGGCGAAAAAGTGGTATTCCGCAAATTTACCGGCGGCTATCTGCTAGACCCGACCTACTCAGTCGAGCCAGGTATTTACGTTGCCGACCTTGAAGAAGACGCTGTAAGTAAGGTGACAGACAGCGGCTACAACGCCCACTTCGCGGGTGGCGACGACCGCGTATATTTCACAGAATCCGCCGGCGGCGAAGCGTATTATGAAACGCAACTTTCAAGCGTTAACTTACAAGGTAACGACAAACGCTCGCATCTATATGGCGCAGATAAAGTAAGTGAGTACAAACTTTCACATGATAAAAAATGGGTTGCGTTTGTATATCAATTTAAAACTTACGTGGCACCGTTTGTAGAAAATGGTAAGCGCATTACCATTGGCCCGAACATGACCTCGCTACCGGTAACACAGCTTTCAAGTCGAGCTGGTGAATACCTTACTTGGTCACCAGACAATAAAACCCTTAGCTGGTTTAACGGCCCGACACTTTTCAGCCGTTCACTCGATGAAGCCTTTGCCTTTTTAGACGGTGCACCTGAAACCTTGTCTGAACCGGTAGCTGAAGGTATGGATTTGTCGTTTACCACCAAGGCCGACAAGCCTTCAGGATACAAAGCCTTGGTTGGCGGTAAAGTGGTAACCATGCGCGATGCTGACAATACCCAGGAAGTCATTGAAAATGGCGTTGTACTTATTAAAGACAACCGTATTGAAGCGGTAGGTAAGCGTGGCGATATAGCTATTCCTGGTGACGCTATGCAGATAGACACCTCGGGTAAAACCATTATTCCTGGGCTCGTTGATGCGCACGCCCATGGTTCACAAGGTCGTAATGAGATAATTCCTCAGCAAAACTGGAGTCAGTTCTCCAACGTGTCGTTCGGTGTAACCACCATTCACGACCCATCAAACGACACCACGGAAATTTTTGCTGCAGCAGAGCTTCAGCGCAAAGGTAAAATTGTTGCGCCGCGTATCTACTCTACCGGTACTATCTTGTACGGTGCAGAAGGACTGGGTTACAAAGCTATCATCAACGACTACGAAGATGCTTATTTCCACGTAGAGCGCTTAAAAGAAGCCGGTGCTATATCGGTGAAAAGCTACAATCAACCTCGCCGTGATCAGCGCCAACAGGTACTTTGGGCAGCTAAAAATCAAGCGATGATGGTGGTGCCTGAAGGGGGCGGTAAGCTTCAGCAAAACCTAACCATGCTGGTAGACGGTCACACCGGTCTTGAGCACAGCATTCCGGTTGAAAAAGGCTATAGCGATGTTACTCAGCTATGGAAAGCCACAGAGTTTGGCTATACCCCTACCTTTGTTGTGTCGTACGGCGGCATGATGGGTGAAGAATATTGGTACGATAAAACGGAAGTGTGGAAGAACCCGCGTCTATTGCGCTATACCCCTTCTACTATTTTAGACAAACGCGCTATTCGCAGACCGACCGCGCCAGAAAACCAATACAACCACCAAAACGTCGCCAGCTACGCTAAAGAGCTCCGAGATAATGGGGTCAGTGTACATATTGGCGCTCACGGACAGCGTGAAGGCCTAGCTGCACACTGGGAACTGTGGATCATGGAACAAGGTGGCTTTACGCCTTGGGAAGCGCTGCGCGGCGGGACTATTGATGGTGCTAAACACTTAGGCATGGGCAAAGACCTAGGTAGTATCGAAAAAGGGAAGCTTGCTGACCTAGTGGTGATTGATGGCGATGTATTAAGCGACATTAGAAAGAGTGAGTACGTTGAGTACACGGTGTTAAACGGCCGTGTTTACGAGCCTGCCACCATGAGCGAAGTGGGCAGTAAGGAAAAACGCGAACCTTTCTTCTTTGAGCAAGATAACGCGACCTTTATGCCACAGCAAACCGCGGATGAAGTGGAGGCGAAAGCCCACCACTATCACTGGGAGCATTAACCGCACGCAAACACGTTTGATGTAGTTTAACTACCACTAGGAAAAAGCCGATAAAGCCCTGTGTTTTATCGGCTTTTTTATTCTGGTTATGTTTGCTGGTAAGCCGCTTAAAACAAAATCAATGTTTTGTCTTTCGTAAAAGAGTGCTATAAATAAAAAAGAACTAAGGGCTTTACATGTATTTGTATGTATCAAGCCAATTAAAATAAAAGGACTTATTTGGCTATGCCGCATCATTTGCCCTTTGCACTATTACTTCTCACTTTTTTTCTCGCGCCTGTTTACGCACAAACAAGCGAGACGCCTACGTATTATCAAGATTGTTCCGTTCTCGACTTTGGTGACAAAGATATGTCTACCATGACAGAGGCTGAAAAAATTCAAGCTTTAGATGACTCTTTATTCGGTGCTTTAGAGCAAAGTGAAGAATGCATGGATGCCGCAGCGCAATCTAGCGCACAAAGTGTGGCTAGCGCCGCTGGCCAAGGTGCTGGTGCAGGAAATGGCGCAGCCTCGGGAAGCGTGTCTAGCGCTTCAGCAGCCAGTGGCGGCCAAGGGCAGTCAAATGCGCAAAACAGCGCCCAATCTCAAGAATCATCAACCCATTCACAAACGACTACCTCTAGTTCAGATCCTTCAAAGCAATCTACTGGAGGTAAAGCAAAAGGTGGAAGTTCAGCGGTATGTGATGCCGTAATTGCCGGTTTGCAAGGAGCGACAACAGAGCAAGAAAAAGCTCATTTCCAAGCATTAAAAGAGCAATACGGCTGTAAATAAAACTCAGAGGAAGGAAAGGAAATGTCTTCATTTAATCCAAAGGCCCTGTTTACAGTGGTCGCTACGGCATCGTTTATACTCTTAGGCGGATGTGGCTCAACCCAAACTAATGTAACTAGCGTAGGCCCGTCGATGGTTGGCCCTGGCGGTGGGCAACAGCTTGGCGCGAACTCGCACCGTTATCGCTACAACTCAGATATATATATGGATGTCGCTATTCCGGTTTTTGACCCCGGCTTTCCTACAGAAAGCGATGGTTCGATAGATTACGATGAAATAGAAGAAGAAGGTATCTGGCCGCAAGTAAGACGCTTAGAAGCAAATCGATTTGCTATTGCCACTAAAGAAGCGCTAGGTGAAACCAAATCGTTTGGAAGCATCAATGTAACCCCAGACGCGTCGGCACTCGCTGATGTTTATATTCTTGGTAAAATTAATTATTCGGATACGGAAACCGTAGAAATTGGCGTAAGGGTTATGGACGCAAAAAATACGGTATGGGGCGAGGAAGAATTTGAGTACCGCGTTAGCGAAGGTTGGTATAGAGATGCGATGTCTCGTGGAGAAAACCCTAATGCGCCCGTGTTTGAGCAAATTGCTAAATACGTCTACGACCTGCTAATGAAAAAATCAGAAGCCTACAAACAAGAAGTACAGATGGTGTCAGACTTGCGCTATGCACAAATGTATAGCCCTGAAGCGTTTAGCCAGTATCTTTCTCAAAGCCGTAAAGGTGAAGTTGAGTTGGTGAGTGCGCCGTCTGAAAGCGATCCCATGCTTCGCCGTGTTCGCGCTATTCAAGCAAAGGACGAGCAGTTTATTGATAGCCTTCAGGAAACCTACGATTCATTTTGGGTAACCACAG
>MDTB01037262.1_pt1 | contig 15961 bp, 11 predicted proteins | sample 811161 | NCBI WGS metagenome assembly MDTB01 (sample SAMN05326650, study PRJNA326480) | marine metagenome | isolation source: seawater | place: Mediterranean Sea | collected 2009 | reverse complement strand
CACTGCCATCGGCGTCCGTAACTCAGCGGCTTCGCCAAAACCAAGCGCCATCGGTAAAAGACCAAGTACCGTCGTCAGCGTCGTCATCAGAATCGGACGTAATCGCTCTTGGGTGCCTAATATCAATGCTTCCATTTTGATCATTCCATCGCCACGCCGTAACTGGTTGACTCGGTCAACCAACACAATCGCGTTATTGACCACAATACCGACAAGCCAGCGTCTTATAATCCAACGCCGGGATGTCATGATTGACTTCAGCTATCCCTTCATTTTAACCGCGCAGCCTTTTAGAAAGTCATGGAGCTAGCGATGAAAACCCACCTGTTCACAGTCATATCATTTATAAGCATGGTAATGCTTACCCCAGCCTATGGATCAGAGTCTCCAGAGATGCTGGAAGTTAAGCAACCTGTAGTTGAAAAACAGTTAGAAGTCGTCATCTCTAGATCGGAAGAGAGGCCAGAGCAATCCATGAGGGTCGTGGTTCGCGGCGTTGAGGATGACGAGGCCAACACCTGGGTGACAGGCGACTCCCGGGGATTACGATACTTTTCTGAATGTTAAAAAAGGGTGTTTATTCTTACTAACCGCGTAGTCTTCGCTAGCCATCAAGGACGGTTGGTGCCAAGCGCTGGAGCCTCTTTATATGTCTTACAGACGTGTAGAGGGGAGGAGCCTTCATGTCATCCACTCAAGTGGCGCTGGCGTAAAGGTAAGATGCACGCCCCATTAAAGGGCGCTTACCCCACCTTCGTGCACCCTGGGTGCCCTCAAATAAATCAAAAGCGGTCAACACAAGTCAGCGTTTGCCGGTAACCCCCGTTTAGCCAGCGTTTAGTCGTGATTCACGATTTTGGCATCATCTTTGCTCTAAAGCATCCAGGACATAACGAGTCTAGGGAATGCATCGCTTAAGCAACGCTTGAGCCCGGGTGCAGAGTGTTATAGCCTTCCAGAGTTAATCGGCGTCGAGGCAGCGGCTATCGCAGCATCGGTACTAGCAGCAAGCAGCTGTGCGCTGATCAGCAAAGGAATGTCACTGTCTAACAAACAATTAATGGAGATCAGCATATGCCAATCGAGAGATCAAAACTCAATCGATTGCTCGCCGGCTTCGTAGGTGCGCCGCTCGCAGTGGGAGCATTTGCTCTGTCTGCCGGTATCGCCTCGTCCGCGAGTGCAGAAGAGCTGGAAGAGGTGGTAGTCACCGGTTCCAGAGCAAAACCGAGAACAGTAGAAGATTCCCCCATTCCAATCGACGTGTTCAGCCAAGCTGAGTTGGAAGAAGTGGGCTTTACTGACTCGAACGAGGTGCTTAAGACGCTCGTTCCCTCATTTTCTATAGGCCGTCAGCCAATCAGTGATGGTGCAACGTTCATTCGTCCTGCTGCGTTGCGCGACCTGCCAACGGACAAGACGTTGGTGCTGGTCAACAGCAAGCGACGTCATAGAGCAGCGCTTGTAGCGATTGGTGGTTCAGGCACCCAGGGTCCTGACATCGCCACGATTCCAATGAGCGCTATTAAGAGCATCGAAGTGCTGAGAGACGGCGCAGGCGCGATTTATGGCACCGACGCGATCGCTGGAACCATCAACTTCATCTTGAAAGACAACAGCGAAGGCGGGTCCTTGTCCGTAGACATGGGCGAATACTCAGAGGGCGATGGAACAAGCGTTACAGTACGCGGCAACATCGGCTTACCGCTGGGCGACAGTGGATTCCTGTCTATCTCGGGCGAAGCCTATGAGGCAGATCCTACTTACCGGGGTGAGCAATACTGTCAGTCATCGTTCGCAGTACCAGGATGTGACGGTCAAAACGGTTCGTACGCGTCGTTTGTCGAGAACGGTCGAGCAGACCGAGTCGCAGCCTCTCAAGAAGCTTCCTATGTGAACAACTTCGCTAACGCGTCGCTCGATACGCAAGGCGACATCGTTCAGCCATGGGGTCGGCCGAATGAGAAGCGGTCGGGCATTTTTTATAATGCTGCAGTTCCAGTAAGCAATGGTGAAATCTACTCATTCGGTAACTACACCAAGAGTGAGGGAGACGGCTCGTTCTTCTATCGTTATCCGTTCAACGGCACGATCGAGAACCTCCGCTCACAAGACGGTAGCGTTTACTCGCCGCTGGAGTTATTCCCTGGCGGATTTACGCCACGGTTCTTCGGTGAAGTGACAGACGTTTCTGTAGTTGGTGGCTGGAAGGGCGATCTCAGCGCAGACATGACACTCGACGTAAGCGCTCGATATGGTAGCAACGAGATTGATTACGTGTTGGCTAACACCATTAACCCATCGCTTGGCGACACGAGCACGCAGACGAGATTCCGCAATGGTGACCTCACCAACACGGAATTCCAGCTGCAGGCGGACTTCGCCTATGCGCTAAGTGATGCAGCAACTCTAGCGTTCGGACTGTCTTACATCGATGAGGAATATGAAATCGGTGGCGGTGAGCCAAATTCATACGAAGCCGGTCCTTACTCAGTGCAGGATCCTTGGGGTTTCTGTGATGGCGACAACCCGACTGATGCCGGTGCAGCCGTGATCGCTAACGGATCAAGCCTCGACTGTGCAGATAGCAGCGATCCTGTCTACCGAGTCGTGGGTGTTGGCTCCAACGGTTTCCCTGGATACTCTCCTGCGTTCTCTGGAACCTACAGCCGAGACAGCTATGCACTCTACGGAGAGATTAGTGGTGATACATCTGATGCATTCTCTTATCAAGCTGCACTCCGATACGAAGACTACTCTGACTTCGACTCTGAGGTGATCGGTAAGGTTGCTGGTATTTACAAGATCTCCGATCAAGTCGCGATCCGAGGGTCATTCGGTACTGGCTTCAGGGCACCAACGCCTGGGCAGCAAGGGACAACGAACGTGTCGACTCGACTGCCAAATGGTTTCCCTGTCGCAACGGGATTGTTCCCAGCCGGTGGTCCAGTGGCGCAAGCCCTGGGCGCAACACCGCTTCAGCCAGAGAAGTCGACTCAGTACACGGTTGGTTTAGTGCTGTCTGGTGAGCGCGCGTCAATCACAGTTGATGCTTATGTGATCAACCTGGACGATCGATTCAACTCTGTGTCTACGCAGGACGTTTCAACCGATCCAGACTCCGGTGCGGCATTTGCTAACTTTCAGGCGCTCGAAGCAGCTGGCGTCGCGGGTGCGAACTCAATCGGTGGTGTGTTGTGGTTCACCAACGCGTTCGATACATCGTCGTCTGGTGTTGACGTCGTGGCGACCATGCCGTTCGACTTCGATAACTCATCAGGCAAGCTGACAGCATCACTCAACTACAATAAGACTGAGTTCGAGTCAGAAGTCACACAGTTCTTCAATAGCGAGAGCACATTTGACTTCATCAACAACACGCCGAACACGCGTTGGATATTGACCTACAACCATTACATGGGTGATCTGTCGCTCATGGGCCGCTTGAGCTACTTCGGTGAGGCGGACAACCAGAATGGTTCAGGTGCTAACCCAAGTTTCCAAGAGTGGGATGCGGTAACGTTCCTAGATGTGGAAGCTGCTTATCAAGTCACTGAGCAGATCAAGGTGATGGTTGGTGGTCGAAATATCACCGATGAATACCCCGACAAAGATGAGCTCGGCGATGACTGCTGTGGCCGAATCTACGATTCAGGCGCTACAGTAGACTGGCAGGGTGCTTACTACTATGGCCGTGTAACGTTTGATTTCTAATCAAATGCGACTATAGCGGGATAAAAAGGGCAATGCTTACTGCCCTTTTTTTTGCCTGCCGGAAACAAACTGCTAGAGTGCTGTCGTGGATGAAGTTCTTCGAGATTGTGAAGCCGATGATTCGATTCTCTAACATGCGGTTCAGGGTAGGCTCGTATCTTAACCGCAGAGCTAAATGCTTGTGCCGACTATCCGTGGCCTGGCTACTTATTAGCGCTGGCTTTGGCTCCGTTGCATGGAGCGAGACCGACCCACAGGTTTCTAGCGACAAGCCGCTTTTGATTAAAGCGGTGGTCGTGACCATGTTCGAACACGGCGCTCCAACGGGCGACCGTCCGGGAGAAATGCAGCTGTGGGTTGAGCGGTATCCTTTTTCGCAAAGCCTTCCTTTCGATGGGGGCGTACGACCCCTCTGGTACAGTGACGACGGTGTCTTGTTGACTTGCACTGGAGGCGGGATCGCCAACGCAACAGCCTCGATTTTGGCGCTCGGCGTCGACGCGAGATTTGATCTGAGCAATGCGTATTGGGTCATCGCCGGTATTGCCGGTGGTGATCCGCTGGATGTGAGTCTTGGCTCGGCAGTGTGGGCAAGGCAGGTGGTAGATGGTGATCTCGCTTACGAAATCGACGCACGCGAAATTCCAGACGATTGGCCTTATGGGCTGTTGCCGCTTGGAGCGACGCGGCCGGTGCGACCCGGGGAGCCCATCGGTGATGGGTGGTCGGTGGACACCGTATCGTTCCAATTGAATGAAACGCTTGTTACTCGAATCTATGACGCGACCAAGGATATTCCTCTGCCGGTGAGCGATAGTGCTTCGGAGCAGGGAGCGCTTTATGAAGGGTACCCACGCGCCCAAGAGCCCCCCCGCGTTCGCTTAGGGGATACCTTAGCGGCGAGTACTTATTGGCATGGCGAGAAGCTCAATGAGTGGGCGAACGACTGGGTTGTTGTTCAGAGCGACGCTAGCAAAAACTTTATGACGTCCAACATGGAAGACTCAGGAACGCTGACTGCTATTCGCCGTTTGGACCAGATGGGGCGCGCTGATCTTGATCGGGTACTGGTGTTGCGGACGGTCAGTAACTTCACCATGCCACCACCCGGAAAGAGTGCCGCCTGGAGTGCCACGAGTCCTTATCCCGACGCTGGACTACAAGCGATTGAGGCGGCCTACATCGTAGGACGCGCGGCGGTCAAAACACTCCTTCAAGACCGGGTCGACTAACTGGGCTGCGAGAGCGCTAAGCCGCGCCCGAAGAAGAGCACAATAGCCAACATGCCACTGACCCCCGCAAAGCGAATATCAGCAATCGCTCGAGCACTGACAATTCGCTCAAGGTTTAGAGCAGAACCAAAATGATCTTCAAGGTTGCTTTCCATATCTAATTCTTAGTCTCTAATAAATCATTGAATTGAGAAATAATAATTCAAGATTAGCGGCTTAACATCGAAGATCCAATTTCTCTTATGCGTCAGCTTGAGACCTCAATTAGCCTCAGGCGCCCCGGGGAAACTGAATTCTTGGCGATTTGATGCTCCCAGGGGTGAGGCAAGATTCAACGGTCACGGTCCAGACAATAAGGGCATGATATACTCATGCCCTCAGGGACAATGCAGCATGAAAACAACCCAACGCTTTTGGATTTTTCTATCCCTTATTTTTTTTAGCGGGCTCATCAATCTAGAGTCATTTCTCTTTTATGTGCACAACTGGCAAACCGGTTCGCCCTCCTTGCCCTTGTTTTTGCTGAAATTGCCCCTAACCCTGCTTGAACACAGTCTCATTGCAATCCTATTGACTTTGCCAGCGAGCTGGGCCGCCAAAACCTTACATCGATCCATTGTGTATGTCTCAACCTTATGCCTGAGCAGTGGCTATCTCGTTCTTAATCAAGTGTTCTACAAATTATTTTTTGATCACTACTCGCCCTCCATGACAGAAGGACAAACCGGAAATATTGGCAATATTTGGGGATCATTTTCTGCAGAGGTAGATGCCGTCACGATGTTGAATCTGATCGCTCTGGGAATGCTCACCTGGCTACAGTTTCGCATTCTGCGCGGCAAGCTTTCTATTTTCTGGATACCAAGGTTTGATCGCACGTTTCAGTTTGGCGCCGCGCTCTGGGTGCTCGGGGCCATCCTGCTTGGCCTCTATGGAGACACCCATAATCTAAACCGTCACCCGATCACCAAAGTAATCTCATCCCTGGTGAGTCCGGCTTACCATATTGTCGATACCCCACTGGCGGACATTGACTACGAAACCCCGTTGTACGGCCAATATGTCGAAACCCCTGAGGTAAGACAGCAAATTACCGATTGGCTCAAGACGGTAAGTTCCATTCAAAATCCCAACATCATCTTTATTGTTTTGGAATCCGTCGGGACTCTACAAATCCTTCCGAACGGAGATTTCGATCCAAAAGTCACACCATTCCTCGCCAGCAAGCAAGCCGATTCTGCGACCTTCGACAATATCTATGTAAACTTCCCGTCAACCGCTCGCTCTCATGTCCCAATGCTCACAGGCGGCCACACAATTACCTGGGGAAGCGTCTACAAGGAATTTAACTATGCCTATGAGGGGGCCACTCTGATCCATGAGCTGAATCGCATTGGGTATCAGAACGCGCTGTTTTCAGCCGGGGACTTAAGTTACGAGAATCGATTTTCGTTCTACAAGCGCCTTCCTTACGACAAAATCTATGGCTTCAACAATATGTCCAAAGAGGAGAAGCAAGCCAACCAACTGAGCACCTGGGGCGTCGATGAAGAGTACGCCTGGGGAAAAAGTTTGGACTGGATCGACCAACAGTCAATACCGTTCTTGATGCATTTTATGACGGTTTGCACCCACCATCCCTACACGTGGGCAGCCCACCTAAAAACGCCCACCGAAGGCTCAAACCGGCTTGAAAAATACACGAACGCCTTGGCTTATACCGACTTTGTCATCAAGAAAATACGTAAGGATCTCGAAGAGCGGGGGATTGCAGACAACACCTTCATTGTCATAACCGGAGATCATGGACAGGCCTTTGGTCAGCGGCACAGCGGAAACTTTACGCATAAGAACCATCTCTACGAAGAAAACATTCGGACATTCCTCACGATCATTCCCCCAAAGGCCGCACCTGGATTCGTCAGCAGCCGACCTGGGGCTATTGGTGATCTGATGCCCACCATTTTGCGTCTGGTAGGACAAACCAACCTCAAGGTGCCGGCCCAAGATCTGTTTTCAGATTCCTATTCCATGAAAATTTCCTATTTCCACAAGAGTGCAGACCCACAGAAATGGGGGCTCAGAGATGGAAAATGGAAGTTTATCGGCGAGCTTCGTGGACCGGGCCGAGAGCTCTACGATTTACAGGCCGACCCACTCGAACAAAGTAATTTAGCCCCGTCGATGCCCGAACGAGTTTCAGAATATGAGAATCTCGTCAGTCATTGGTACATCAAAACCAACAACAAGTATCGTGCACAACTAACGAACTACATTGCTCCAGGTGCAAAGGGACTGACCACCGAAGACATTCGTAGCTACGGACCCAAAATCATGGGTTTCGGTGTCTACGAAGATCGCAAGTTTACCGAACTCAAAAACATTGCACCCAACACATCAATGGTCGCCTGGACCCAATGGGTGCCCTATTCAAAGGACACCTTGGTCTATTACTACTGGCAGACGCCATCGGGAAAACTGATCAAGAAGAAGTTCAATGTCAAAAAAGGCTGGTCCGACACCCGGGTCAGAATTCCCGTTCAGTCTCCTATTCCAAAAGGAGAGTGGTCCCTGACGATTAAAGAAAATGATGAAGCCCTGTTACAAGGTTCGTTTGTGGTTCAGTAATGATGGCCGCACCAAAACCCGCTCGTATCAGTTCTCAAGGAATCCTGTTTTTAGGGAACCCTTCAATTGAGATGCTTCGCTAGTTGATCTGGACGCGGGATGAGCGCCGCGCAGAGCCTTCTGTGACTTAACATGACCCCTTTTCTCCTTTTGAGGATTGTTTTCAGACTAGCAGAAATATTCAGGTTTCAGCATTTTCGGGAAACCGGCCACGACACCTGTTTCTTGCTGTAGGCCGAGTGAAGAACCCCATGCGAACATAACGGATCGACTAAGAAGAGAGTTTGCAGGTCAGACCCCAGAAGCGGCTGTCGAGTGTCTAGAAAATTGGAGGCGACCCACTCCTCAGCACAAGTCAGCTGACCATTTCGATCACGAAGCCTGGAAGCCAACGAACGACCTCCATCATTAATGATCACGAAACATTGCGAAATGGGCTGTTTTACGATTAGCTATAAGTGGTTAAGAAATAACCATGGTCTCACTATTTTTGAAAGATTGGGGATGTCCGTTATCCGATAAATCGGTAACCAACCCCTCTTATCGTTTGTATGCGATCCGCATAGGCACCCAGTTTTTTTCTAACCCTGCGGATATGCACATCAATATTACGATCAACTACGATCACCCCATCTCGCATGACTCGCGACAACAGTTGATCTCGAGACAGGGCCTTGCCTGGATTGGAGGCGAGTTGATACAACAATTTAAACTCCGTTGCAGTAAAGGCGATCACGACACCTGCAATTGAAATCTGGTGGCGATCGACCTCAATCAGCAAGTCATCGACGACGACTTTTTGTTGCTCATGATTGACGCCAGCGTCTTTCGTCCTTCGCAACAACGAGCGGACTCTGGCAACAAGCTCTCGCGAGCTGAACGGCTTCGTCATGTAATCATCAGCCCCCATGCCCAAACCGATGACCACGTCACTCTCCTGTTCCTTTGCTGAGAGAATAATCACAGGCGTTGACTTTAACGCGGGATCTGAACGAATCTGCTGACACACGGTCAATCCGTCCAAACCAGGCAACATAAGGTCTAGGATCACTAAATCTGGCTGTTTTGACTTGATGACTTCAAGGCCTTCTGAACCTGACTCAAAGCCCAAGGCGTCATAACCTTCCCGTCGCAAGTTGTACAAGACAACCTCACGAATATCTTCTTCATCTTCAACAACTACAATCAGCTGACTTGGCATTGACCCACTATCCTCGGTGTACTTGCGTCGCGTTTATAACGATGCTGCACTGGCCATCAGTCACTTGTTATTGCCACCGTTAATCTGCAATCTATATCTCACAAACAACAAGATGGTTTACGCAATGCGCTTGGGGTGACTGAGAATGTACCGTTTGAAATACTGAACATCGCCGAAGTGGTCCTCTAGCTCAGCGTATGGAGCCCGAAGCAAATCAGCTTTTTCTCGATCGGTTAATACAGCCCCAAAGCCAGCACCCCATATAGAATCAGGCTTGGGCAAAGACCCGCTAAACCCGGAATGGAGAGCAAAGACCAGCCAGAGACACACTAGGGACAAGCCAAACTGGCTCACCCAATGCCTCAGACTTTTTAGACATAAAATCTTCATCCAGCTATTTTAAGATATGCTACAACCGCCGCAACACTGTCGAGGGACTTAGCAAATGGTTTAACCAAACTTTAACTTGAAAGATGATTTTCTTAACAAATGTTAAGTTTGGTTAAAGAACCAGGCTTCGGTTACGACCAACTGGTGGGGGGCTGGGGACCGATAGACATTTACAGGACTTTTATGCAGGCGCTTATCGGAAAAACTGGCCGTTGAAGAATGCATGATAAAGCGCGTTGCGCCGCCGACCCAGGCAAGAAAACAAAATAGAAGCGGCGAACTGTTTGCAACAACTGATCTCCGCTCTATTTTCATAACAACCCTTTAGTTATTCAATGTTCACTATATTACGAGCATCATAGATCGATGTCTCTTGTTGTTTAGCAAGGATTAAAATCGGCAAATCATTGCATTCGAGCTGCTTAAGCTTTCGCTTAGAAATCCCTAGCGTTTTGGCTTCTCGTTGCAATGCCTCCGGGGAAACAATAGCGACTTGGCAGAGTGTTGTCGCAACATCCTGCTGGACCACTTGACTTGTTTCTTTAACAGCTGCCTCCGCATGCGCGCTAATCACAAACCCTGTAGCCACGACGGACATCACTAAGGTTGTGCATCCTTTAGATAATTTTTTAAACATCATTTTGCTCCTCCTCTGACGGATTACTCTCACGCTAACTCAGCTTGGAATGTATTCACACCTTCCCAGTGATCTGATGCGTTAAAAGGATAATGCAAAAATATGAGGGCAAAGGTCAAGAAATCTTAATAAACTTAATCAAAACTTAATAATTCACTACGAAATTAGTACATCCCCATCGCCTGAACCCTACTAAGTCCAATGATTATGGCTGAAATTACTATAATCAAAGGTAGCACCAAATATGAAGCAACCTTAATACAAGGTCGCTAGGATTTGTACCTACCCTGATTGAGTTCTCGAACGTATTCCAAACTGAAGCTGACTTGAATCAGTTGAGATTGACCGGAGAGAGTTACTGAACCGACGCACAAAAACACGACAAAAGTTAACGAGATGAAGGAGTACAGAAACAGAAAACTAGGGAGGCAGGAAAGTACGCAGAGATGTAAATGGTCAGAAACACAAATAAATCGTCTCGGCTGAGCGAATATCTGCATCCCTCTCTCTCACGGATTTCTGCAGGTGCTTTCGCACCTGCAGGTTACCAAGATCAGTCTAGAGCTGATACTTTACCTTCAGGCTGATGCTAGACCCAGGACTCCGCTCGTACACTGTCACACCGCTCGCACTGATGGTAGCAGTATCATCCAGCAGATTTTGAGCTTTAACCTTTACACTGAAGCGTTCCGTTGGAAACCAACTGTAGGTAAGGTCCAAGGAATGAAAAGGTTCTTCAAACTCGTCAGGAGCACCCAACCGCCCCGCCTTGTACAAACGCTCGCCAAAGACATTATAAATTAGTGATGCAGTATGAGCGCCATCATTAGAGTCAAACCCTAGCATGAGGTTCACTAGGAAATCAGAGGCACCTGCGGCGGCTCTGACCTGATTGGTCGGTGCATCTGCACGACTACCGGCAACCGTCTCCGAATCTTGGATCGTAGCGTTACCCTGGATAAAAAACAGCTCTCCCAGATCACCGAGAACACCTAATCTTAAAAGACCTTCGAGCTCAACGCCCGTCATCGTTGATGACTCGGCATTAATGATGCCCCTCGCGCGGTTGGTATCAGAAGCTGGCAACTCATAGAATTCAATGGGATTATCAATTTCTTTATGAAAAACCCCGAAAGTGAAGCTGTTACCCCCGTTCCATAGAAAATCGAATCTGAGATCGAAATTATCAATATCGCTGGGGATAACGTTGGGATTACCGAACGTCAACTCGTCGGTTAAAGGGTCAACGTAACTCGTTTCCGAGACTTCTCGAAGATCTGGTCGTATCGCTGTTCGACTCCAACCGACACGCGCTTGAAATTCATCCGCCCACCAATTGCCGGTATATCCCAAAGTAAGAGAGGGAAATAGATCGCTGTCCTCAAAGCTCGCTCGAGACAAAGCCTCTGGATCAGTAGTCACCATCGGTAACTGAACCGAATAACCCAGGAGATTCCAAGGAAGTGCAACCTGCGCATAATCCTCGCGCCGAACCCCTGCTGATATCCGATAAGTTTGGTCTAACCAAATATCGGCCATGGCAAAATAACTTGTGGTCATGGTCGCTGCTAGATAGCTCCTAGATCCCGCACCTTGAGTACGAAGAGCGAACTGATTTTCGGGGTTTAAAATATTTCCGTCTGAAAATACTTCTCCGAACCCTCCGTCAATCGATACACTCGTTGATCCCAGTCCAAACTCTCTTTGCGCATACTGCCGCGCTTTGCGATCAAATTGGTACCCAAAAGCCAGCTCAACCATCAACCGCTCTGATTCGAAGGGCAAAAGCGCTTTGTAACCGTAACTTAACGCATCGTCTTCCAGCTCTGTAAAGCGAAAATCGGCGGCAGAACTGTCGCGTTGAATGGTTCGACTCAATACCGCAGCGGTTTCTGGATCCGTAACCGTATCCGAGTTAAAGCTCACTGAATTGGGTATATCTGTCGAGGCCTCTGACTCTGTATACTGCCAGGTCACAACCAGATCAGAAGGTAGATAATCGAGTACGGGTACCAAAGTACGTGAATCATCGCCCAGGGTGTGCTCCCCAACGAGTTGAATCAAAGACAGTTCCCGTTGCTCAAACTCTACACTAGATCGACTAAAGCCAATACCATCAGACTTGATTCGGTTTTCGTTGAAAAAATCTTCGACAGCCGCTTCATTATCTGTATCGCGAATGAACAAGTAGGCACCACTGACCTCATGGTCACTACCATAGGCAATGCCCACATTCGCGATGCTATTCAACCTTACAGAACGGGTGGTTCTGGATTCGGTCGAAAATCGCTCTTCAGGCTCAGCAAAATTAAACGTTTTACGAGCACGTTGGCGCCAAGTTGAATCGTACCCTCCTGACAACTGAGCGCCCAACTCTAACTCATCCGTAATCAGCCAATTCGTACCACCTGATACCCGAATATTTTGATCAAGTTTATCTCCCGTTGAGCGAATATCCACGTCCCGATTCAGTAGCGTTCCCAGGGATGCATTAATCGCTTGTGCTTCCGCAAAAGAAGCATCAGCTTGCCCATTGGCGTACAGCTCAGTGAGTATAGAGGCAGTGCTTAAGTTACCTCGATATTCTGCTGTCGCCTGTAGCAGGCCGAGTGGGAGTGCCCGAGTTCCATCATCTTTACCCAAATCATCATCACTACCTTCAGGATAGGTAATGAGGTTGCCACGGGATTCGGCATTGAAACCTGAACCCAATTCGATACTAAAATTGGCACCCTGGTCTGGAAAAGCTGTTGTACGCACGTCAATAGAGCCGCCTGCAAAATTGGCTCGAATGTCGGGTGAAAACGTCTTTTGTACAGACAAACCAGAAACCACTGCGGCCGGAAAAATATCCAGTGGAATCACATTTCTGGTGAGATCAGGAGACGGAATATAGGCACCGTTTAAGGTGGTTGACGAGTATCTTTCACCCAATCCCCGGACATAAACAAACTTATCGGAAACTAAAGATACACCCGTTATCCGGCGCATGGCGCCAGCGACGGTCGAATCACCCAACCGACTGATCGATTCGCTATCGAGTATGTCGACAACTGAATCAGACTCTCTGCGTTCATTCAATAGCTGCTGGGCCGCATTCAAAAACCTGCCCATTACAACGACTTCTTCGATGCTGTTACTTGGCCGAGAATTCTGGCCTTGGTTTTCTTCGTCCAATGCTAACGCACCTTTAGAAAAAAGTGTTATCGCAAGCACAATAAAGCTTTGAGAACAGATCAACACTCGCGTCTTTAGATTAGACATCATTCCCTTACCTCAATAATTTAGTCAAACCGTTGCACGAGCCTCTGCCTGAGGCTCGTACTTGCGAAACGTCGAATGTTTTACTGCTGAAACCAGAAAGCCTGGTCCAAACCGTGGGTCCAGCCGGCTGTCCAATCGCTGGTTTCGGCGACGGCGCCGAGAATATCCCGCTCTACCCCTTGTTCAGGGAGCGACGCATCATTAACTACAACATCGCCGACGGGTACTGAATAAAAGCCATTGCTACTACTAAACAGAATCAGATCTGTATTGGCAGCCTGGGTAGGATCTACCGAAGCCGCTATATCAGCAAAAACTGTATTGCTGTTAGTCTGCAACCAGTCCGACACGTTTTCGCCATCAATGGTTTTGCTCGACTTGGTTACCGCTGCAAAAACAGAATCTGTAATGGCAGCATTACCCAGGACGAATCCGTCCGACGCGACGGTATCATCAACGCGGATCGCCCAGTGGTCACCGGCACTTACTTCATCGCTGTAGCCGCCAAACACAACAGCGCCTGAAATCGTGGGCCACAGACCCTCTCGCAATCTCAAACCCGCACCTGGGTCATGGGTTCCCTCGCTCGGAGAAAAGATACAAGTAAGGCCAGTGATGGTAGGTCTAGAATTCAAACCGCGAGCAAACATATCTTGGATAAAGGCGTCGGATTTGCTGGAGTAAGAGCCAATACCATCAGCCTCTACACATCGATTACCGTCGGTTCCCTGTTGGATAACTAGGGCGTTGGTAACAGATCCGATATAACCTTCATCAACATCAATCGAGTCATCCCTTACAAAAACTCCAACAAAGTTCTCGAAATTAACTGCGCCGCCAAACATTTCTATTCCATCATCGTAAGTGGAGTAGACCTGCAGATTTTTAATAATCGTATTTCGTCCAACTCCCCCGAAGGAGATGCCGTTTAATTCGTCGCCATTAGCCACTTGCGCGCCTGTGTGCTTAACAACAACATACTCTAATCTACCAGAGCTATCGTCATCATTGGCGCCACCGTAATAGGATTCATCTAGGCCTTCTGCTCCTTCAGCAGCAATATTGCACTCTCCTACTAAGGCAAGGTCATCACCTCGAGTGCCCGTGTATTCGCACTTATTGCTGACTCCAAAACCGTTGATCACCATGCCACCCCAAAGTTGAACTTCTTCGGGCCCGGCAGCGCCTTCAACTGCGTCTTTCGTCGCAGTAAACGTAATAGGCTTTTCTTGGGTTCCAACAGCAAACAGTTGGGATCCCCTGTTAATGATCACGAACTTAGTGTTATCAGGCCATGCCAGAGTCGCACCTGCTTCGACTGTCAAGGTCGGCCCATCGCCACCCTCTGCTATACCAGCGGCAGCGAGTTCTGCTGAGTCCGAGTGGGCCTCACCCACGAACAAGCTTCCTCTAAACACGTGGACGCCACCTGATGCCAACTCAGGAATCGTGATATCCGACGTGATATTATTGCCAGCATCAGCAAATGCCGGTGAATACGTACAATTGACGCCGTCAAAATCTCCTTCGATGGTTTGACCACCTGAATTGACATACGAGGCGCATGGGTTTTCTTCAGCGACCGGAGCAGCCGTGGTGTTATTCGAATTCGCTACCGAGTTATCGGTCGAATTATCTGACGTCGAGGGATTAATATTAATGTCGCCGCTGTCGCAGGCGGCAAGCGCCGCACAGAAAGTTAACGTTGCAACAAATTTGCATTTCATGGACTGATCCTATGGCTCGTTTTAGATTCAGCGCATTATGAACAGTCTGTGCAGCACCCCAATAAAGACATAAATAAGAAAGATTAAAATAAAGTTCTAGATGTTAAACCTAATTAAGAAATCTTTATTTTTGGTGGCTAACCTTGGGTTTTCACCGCAACCGAACCTCCAAAAGGGTATCGCAGTCACTCTATTTTGAAGGCTCGGGAATCTTCTTGAAACTCGGCTGAGCCAATCACGTCGATAAGCTGAGTCAGCCCTCTCAATCCATTACGTACTGGAACTTCTCATACTCGGCGAGTAGCGCCTCACGGTCCAATGTCGCCGGCACATCAAAGATCGCCTGACGTCCGCAAAACTGGGCAGGTTTCAAGAATTCTTCGACCACATGGTAGTGATCGCGGTCTTTATAGTCGTCAAAGAAGATCGTTGCTCCGGGGTCGGCATTTGCGAGGGAGTAGAGAAAGCATGCCACTCTAAATCGTCCATCAACGAGAATGACTTCAGGCTTTTGGCCGCGATTCCAGGGAGATTCAGTGTAACGCCGAAAGCTTGCGCGCTTGGCATAATTCTTTGGTCGACCTGCCCAGCCAATAGGTCCAAGATCGACCCAATCGATATCGAACCGAGCGGAGGATTCGCCCGCCTTGCTACGGACTTGATCAATCCAGTATTGGGAGGTGTCCACAGCAAAGATGGAAGCCCGCGTATTAGCGAGCACCCATAGGCTTGACTTACCAACGCCGTATTCCGCATAGGTGTCCGTTTGTGGCAGCAATGCTTTAAAGACCGCATCATCGCCATCAAACAAAAATCCTTTGTCCTTGCGTCTGAGGCTCAATTGCCATCGCTGGAACCTGTTCATTCAATGCTCCTCCCCGCCTAAAAGCATGCCAGTTCATTGGCGCAAAGGCGAGGTCCAAGTCTCGAGGCAGGGCTCAGATCTCAAACAAAATGCTACACTGGCGGTCCTTTCAGGCGGGACGGTCAGCGTCTCAAGCGCGTTTTTGCCATTGATATAGAGAAGTGTGAAAAGTGTGGCGGGCCTGTCCGAATCATTGTATCGATTGAAGATCCTGATGTCATCCAGAAGATATTGAAGCACCTAGGGTTGGATCAGCCGGTCGATACAGCTATCCGCTCGCCACCATCAGTGCTGACTGACCAT
>MDTB01058104.1_pt1 | contig 15962 bp, 15 predicted proteins | sample 811161 | NCBI WGS metagenome assembly MDTB01 (sample SAMN05326650, study PRJNA326480) | marine metagenome | isolation source: seawater | place: Mediterranean Sea | collected 2009 | reverse complement strand
TACTGAAAATTTGTCCTAAAAATATTGTTCATTTTTGTTTGTTTCATTCTACTGCAAATGCTGACTCTGTTGAAAAAAAAGCTGAGAGATCAAGGCTCATAAAGGTTGTTAGAGATAAAAAAAAGGCCTATTTAAAAACGGCAATTCCTTCTCTATTTTCAGAAAAATATAAAAATGAAAACCCTTTAGATATTAAGAAAATGATAGAGCAAAGTTTTCTTATAGATACAAAAGCAATTTATGCTGCACTAAAAGGAATGCAGCAAAGGGAAGATAGAAATGAGTTGTTAAGGTTATGGCCTGGAAAGAAAACATATATAGCAGGGGCTTTAGACCCTCTTTTTTCTATAGGAGATCTTCGCAAGGAGGCTACAAGAAACAATGCTGAATTTATTGAAATTCTTGAGGCGGGCCACATGAGTCATTTAGAGAACACGGATGTAGCTATTAAGGTTTTTGAAAAAGTTATAGAGATTTAAATTAGCTAATATTTTTATGAGCCCCACCCTTGAGCTGTCAAGGGTATTGATCTTCTATCGTGGGTAATAAGATTTGCTCCAGAATTTTCATCTACCATATAACCAATAACTGTCATGTTAGGGTTTCCCTTTATTTTATCATAGTCTTTTGTTGCTATAGTAAATAATAACTCATAGTCTTCACCCCCATTTAGTGCACAGGTTACACCATTGAGATTACATTTTTCAGCGAAGGTCATGACAGAAGGATCAACAGGTATTTTTTCTTCATGAACCATAAGCCCAAGTTTAGATGCCTTTGATAAATGCATTAACTCTGAAGACAATCCATCAGAGATATCAATCATTGATGTTGGTTTCAGTTTCATTTTTTTAAATAATTTAATAATATCCTTTCGAGCTTCTGGCTTCAGTTGTCTTTCCAAAATATATTCAGATCCTAAAAGTTCTGGTTGCATGTCCTTATTTTCCATAAAAACTGCTTTTTCTCGCTCCAAAATTTGAAGTCCAAGATATGCTCCACCCAAATCTCCTGAAGTTACAATGAGGTCTTTTTCATTTGCCCCAGAACGGTATACAACATCCTCTTCTTTGGCAAACCCTACAGCAGTTACGCTAATCATTAGGCCAGATAAGGAGCTAGTTGTATCTCCTCCAATTAAATCTATTTTATAGTAATTACAAGCTAATTTTATTCCTGCATAAAGTTCTTCTAAAGCTTCTATCGGAAAACGATTGGAAACGGCAATAGAAACTGTAATTTGACTTGGAAGAACATTCATGGCGCAAATATCAGACAGGTTCACAACCACAGCTTTATAACCTAAATGCTTTAAAGGGGCATATGTTAGGTCGAAATGAATCCCTTCTATAAGGAGGTCTGTAGAGATAACTTGACATAAGTCTCCGAACTTAAGAACAGCAGCATCATCTCCTATTCCTTTCTGTGTTGATTTATGATAGCGCTTAATATCTTTAGTCAGATGGTCAATCAATCCAAACTCCCCTAGGCTGGATATAGGGGTAGATTCTTTTTTTTCATTTTTGAATATGCTCATGCTCTAAAGTTACTTTTTTTGGGTGTGTAGATTTGCTTAAATATTAATACAAAAAGAGATATATTTCGTAAATTTGCAAAAATAATTCAACTTAATATGTGCTGAGTTGAAATAATGATTTTTTAAGATTATGGTAAGTGTAACAGAAACTGCAAGAAAAAAAATATTTGCTCTATTGGCAGAGGAAAGTTTAGGGGAAGATGCATATGTAAAAGTGGGTGTCTCTAGCGGAGGTTGTTCTGGATTGTCCTACAAGTTAGATTTTACAGGAGAACGCTTGCCAGATGATAAATTGATAGAGGATAATGGTGTTCGTATACTTGTAGATAAAAAAAGCATGCTGTATTTAGCAGGAACCGTTTTGGATTTTTCTGGAGGATTGAATGGGAAAGGGTTTACTTTTAGTAATCCTAATGCAACTCGAACCTGTGGTTGTGGTGAAAGTTTTGCGGTTTAATTTAATAAATAATTAATTTGACAGAAGAAGACAAAATATTAGAAGAGGTTACAAATTCAGAGTACAAATATGGATTTGTTACAGATATAGAGTCTGATACTATAAGTAAAGGTCTTAGTGAGAATGTTATTCGGTTGATTTCTTCAAAAAAAAATGAGCCAGAATGGTTGTTGACATGGAGATTAGATGCTTTTCAGAAATTTCAACAAATGACGGAGCCAGATTGGGCAAATGTTAGTTACAGTAAGCCAGACTTACAGGCTATTTCTTATTATTCTGCTCCAAAACAAAAGAAAAAACTTGATAGCTTAGATCAGGTAGATCCAGAACTTTTAAAAACCTTTGACAAGCTTGGTATTTCCATAGAAGAACAGAAACGCCTTTCTGGTGTGGCTGTAGATATTGTTGTCGACTCTGTTTCTGTTGCAACTTCTTTTAAAGATAAATTGGCAGATCTAGGTATAATCTTTTGCTCTATAAGTGAGGCCATTCAAGAGCACCCTGAATTAGTTAAAAAATACATTGGCTCCGTAGTTCCTAAAACAGATAATTATTATGCTGCTTTAAATTCTGCAGTATTTACTGATGGATCTTTTTGTTACATCCCAAAGGGAACACGATGCCCAATGGAGCTGTCAACATATTTTAGAATTAATGAGGCTGGAACTGGACAGTTTGAACGTACACTTTTGATTGCAGATAAAGGATCTTATGTTTCTTACTTAGAGGGGTGTACAGCGCCTTCAAGAGATGAAAATCAACTGCATGCAGCAGTGGTAGAATTGATTGCTTTAGATGATGCAGAGATTAAATACTCTACAGTTCAAAACTGGTACCCAGGAGATAAAGATGGAAAGGGAGGGGTATTCAATTTTGTAACAAAAAGAGGCATTTGTCATACGAACTCTAAAATTTCTTGGACTCAAGTAGAAACAGGATCAGCAGTTACTTGGAAATATCCATCTTGTGTTTTAAAGGGAGATCGTTCTGTAGGAGAGTTTTTTTCTGTTGCGGTAACAAACAATTATCAGCAAGCAGATACCGGAACAAAAATGATCCATATTGGAAAAGATACTAAAAGCACTATAATATCGAAAGGAATTTGTGCCGGTCATAGTGATGGAAGTTACCGAGGCTTGGTGAAAATTATGAAGGGAGCTGAAAATGCACGTAATTTCTCACAATGTGATTCTTTATTGATGGGGGATGCTTGTGGCTCTCATACATTTCCATATATAGAAGTAAAGAATAAAACAGCTTGTGTAGAACATGAAGCAACAACCTCTAAGATTGGAGAGGATCAACTTTTTTATTGCAATCAGAGAGGCATTGGAACAGAAGAGGCCATTGGTCTTATTGTAAATGGATATTGTAAAGATGTGCTTAATCAGCTTCCTATGGAGTTTGCTGTTGAGGCGCAAAAATTACTTTCTATTTCTTTAGAAGGGAGTGTTGGATAGAATTAAAAGTTAAGAAATGCTAAAGATTAAAAATTTAAAGGTTGAGATTGAGGGAAAAGAAATTATTCGAGGTCTCAATCTAGAAATGAATAAAGGTGAAGTACATGCCATCATGGGGCCTAATGGTGCAGGTAAGAGCACCCTTTCTGCAGTTATTGCAGGAAGAGAAGAATATGAAGTTACATCTGGTAGTATAGAGTTTAATGGCATAAATATTATGGATATGGCACCCGAAGAGCGTGCTCATGAAGGTGTTTTTTTATCTTTCCAATATCCTGTTGAGATTCCAGGGGTTTCTGTTACAAACTTCATAAAAACAGCAATAAACGAAAGTCGCAAAGCCAAGGGTTTAGAACCTATGGAAGCAAAAGATTTACTGAAGTTAATACGAGAGAAACAGGAGTTATTAGAGATGGATAAAACATTTATGTCAAGATCTATTAACGAAGGGTTTTCAGGTGGTGAGAAAAAACGAAACGAGATTTTTCAGATGGCAATTATGAATCCCAAACTAGCTATTTTAGATGAAACAGATTCTGGTTTAGATATTGATGCATTGAGAATTGTAGCTAACGGTGTAAATAAGCTAAAAAATGAACATAATGCTGTAATGGTAATTACTCACTACCAACGTCTTTTAGATCATATCATCCCTGACTTTGTTCATGTTTTATTTGATGGCAAAATTGTTAAATCTGGAGATAAAAACTTAGCGATTAAACTAGAGGAACAAGGGTATGATTGGATCAAACAAGAGCTGAAAGCTTAAAATAAACGTGTGTTGAAATTACAAGAGAAACTAATAAGCTCATTTAAGGATCATCAATTAAGCATTAACGGCTCTGAGACGAAAAGCCTATGCGAAATGCGTACTAAAGCATTTACCGTCTTTGAGAAACAAGGATTTCCTACAACAAAAGATGAGGAATGGAAATATACTTCTTTAAACAAACCCCTCAAAAGAGATTATGATTTAAAGTCCAAGAAAGCATCTAGCATAACTTCTGAACAAGTAGATGACTTTTTGTGTGCTGGTATAGATTCTTATAAGCTTGTATTTATTGATGGGACATACAATACCTCTTTATCTAGCCTACCTTCTGAAGATCACATTTTTATTGGGAACATCAAAGATGCTTTTGATGGAAGCTCTCATATTTTTAATAAATATTATGGTAAGATTGTTCAAGATCAGCAGAGTATGGTTGCCTTAAATACTGCTTTTGCTCAAGAGGGAGCTTTTGTTTACATAAAAGCTAGAGCTGTTATTAATAAGTTGATTCAAATCCTATACATTAGTACTGAATCTGATACAAATCAAATGCATCAAGTTCGAAACCTTTTTGTTCTAGAAGATGGTTCCGAAGCTCAAATATTAGAACGTCATCAATCCTTAAGTAGTAGTTGTGTTTTTACTAATGTAGTTACAGAGAGCTATGTTGGGAAAGAAGGGAGATTCAAGCATTTTAAGTTACAGAATGATCGTTTAAACACCACTCTTATTGACAGCACTTTTGTAAAACAAGGATCAAATAGTTCAGCCCTGGTAGACACTTTTGCTTTTGGTGGCGATTTAATTCGAAATAATTTGCATTTTGAATTTCAAGGAGAGCATGCGGAGGCGCATATGGATGCTATGACTCTTTTAAAAGGCACAAGTATGGTAGATCATCATACTTTTGTAGATCACGCTGTTCCAAATTGTCAGTCAAATCAACTTTATAAGGGCATTTACGATGAAAAATCTAGAGGTGTTTTTAATGGAAAAGTTCTGGTACAGAAAGATGCTCAAAAAACCAACGCTTTTCAACAAAACAATAACCTTTTATTGACAGACTATACTAACATAGATTCAAAACCTCAGCTTGAAATATTTGCTGATGACGTTGCTTGTTCCCATGGGTGTACTATAGGACAGATTGATGAAGAAGCTCTTTTTTATATGCAAACACGAGGTATTCCCCTCAAAGAAGCAAAAGCATTTTTAATGTTTGCTTTTTCCGCAGACTCACTTAAAAACATTAGTATTCCTGAGCTCAAAGAGCAGCTTATAAATATTGTTGCAAAAGAATTAAAGGTAGAATTAGAATTAAATGAATTAAAGCATTGATGGCTTTAGACATAAAAAAAATACGAGCACAATTCCCTGCACTTCATCAAGAAGTTAATGGCTTTCCTTTGATTTATTTTGACAATGCTGCTACGACACAAAAACCCAAGATGGTTATTGATTCAATTGTAAACTATTATTCTACTGTTAATAGCAATATTCATAGAGGGGTACATTTTTTAAGTCAGCAGGCAACGTCACAATATGAAAAAGCTAGAGAAGCTATTCGTCGTTTTATTAATGCGGGTACTTCAGAAGAGATAATTATTACTCGTGGAGCAACGGAATCTATTAATTTGGTTGCCTCCTGTTTATCAAGATTATTATTAAATGCAGGAGATGAGATTATTATTTCTGCTATAGAGCATCATTCTAATATTGTTCCTTGGCAAATGGCTTGCGAACAAAGTGGCGCGATTTTAAAAGTAATTCCAGTATTAGATTCAGGAGATCTTGATATGGAGGCTTATAAGAGTTTACTTAGTGAAAAGACCAAATTAGTCGCTATAACTCACATTTCAAATGTATTGGGAACTGTTAATCCAGTTAAAGAAATGATTTCTCAAGCTCATTCTAAAGGAGCGTTGGTTTTTATTGATGGAGCACAAGCTGTATCTCATATGAAGGTTGATGTCCAAGCATTAAATGTAGATTTTTATTGTTTTTCTGCTCATAAAATGTATGGTCCTACTGGTGTAGGAGTTCTGTATGGAAAGAAAAAAATATTGGAACAAATGCCACCTTATCAGGGAGGGGGTGAAATGATAAAAGAAGTTAAATTTGAGAAGTCCACATACAATGATTTGCCATTTAAGTTTGAAGGAGGAACCCCAAATATTGCTGGAGGGATTGGTCTAGAAGCATGTATTCGTTTTATGGAAGGTCTTGGCGTGGACCATATTGAACGATATGAGTCTTCCCTATTGAGATATGCTACAGAAAAATTAAAGAGTGTTGAAGGCGTTCGTATTCTTGGAGAGTCAAAAAGAAAATCTGGTTCCATTTCTTTTTTGATGGAAGGTATTCACCCTTTTGATGCAGGAACAATTTTAGATAAATTAGGTATAGCTATTCGTACGGGCCATCATTGTGCACAGCCAATAATGGATCGTTATAATATTTCAGGTACTATGCGAGCATCTTTTGCCCTATACAATACAAAAGAAGAAATAGATACTTTTATTGAAGCCCTAGATAAAGTTAAAAAAATATTTATTTAGATGTCAATTAATCAGATACAAGACGAGATAATTGAAGAGTTTAGTTTCTTTGACGATTGGATGCAGAAATATGATTATTTGATTGAATTAAGTAAAGACATTCCTAATCTAGATGAGGAAAATCGTGTTGAGAATAATTTGATTAAAGGATGCCAATCTAAAGTGTGGTTGCATGCAGAGAAAAAAGGAGCCAAAGTTTCCTATACTGCAGACAGTGATGCAATTATTACAAAAGGAATTGCAGCTCTTTTGGTTCGTGTTTTTGATGGGCAAAAAAGTGCAGATATTGTTGATTCCAATCTTTATTTCATCGATAAAATTGGCTTAAAAGAGCATTTATCAATGAACAGGTCAAATGGATTAGTTTTAATGGTAAAACAGATGAAATATTATGCTTTGGCTTTTCAAGGGAAATAAATTTTATAATGATAAAATCAAACAACATGATGAATGAAAAACAAATGCAAGAAATAGGTGAAAGAGTAGTTGAAGTATTATGTGATATTTATGATCCTGAAATCCCAGTAGATATTTATCAACTGGGTTTAATTTATGATGTCCGAGTTAGTGAGGAGGGGTATGTAGAGATTGATATGACGCTTACCTCGCCTTCTTGTCCTGTAGCAGAAACAATGCCCGAAGAAGTAAAGCAAAAAGTGAGTGCTATAGATGGGGTTGCCGATGCGAAGGTAATCATGGTATTTGATCCTACTTGGACAAAAGATATGATGAGTGAAGAAGCAAAGTTAGAGCTTGGATTTCTTTAATCTAGGGTGAAAAATAGCAATTGTATGTCAAACAGATTTTTATTTGATGTCTGAAATTATTAATAAAGTAGAGCAATCAGGTTTAATTACTATAAATCTAGAAGATCATTTTGATCTAAATAGGCGTGTATTTATAGATTTGAAGGATCACCTTTACCAAGGACTTGTTCTTAGAGAAAGAGATTTTCGTTCTTTTGTCAAGTCAAATGATTGGTCTCAATATCAAGATTGTAATGTAGCTTTGGATATAACTGTAGACGCAATTATTCCTTCATGGGCATTTATGTTGGTTGCTTCGGCTATTTCTCCTTATGCTAAAATTATTGTTAAGGGATCTTTAGAAGATCTTAATAAAAAACTTTATTACTTAGCCCTACAAAAAATAGACCTATCAGCTTTAAAAGATAAATTTGTTATTGTAAAAGGCTGCTCAAAAGTTCCAGTTCCAGAATCTGCTTTTGTTGAGCTGTGCGTTATGCTGCAGCCTATAGTAAAGACATTAAGTTATGGGGAGGCTTGCTCTAAAGTGCCTCTATTTAAGAGAAAGTGTTAGCTCAATTCTTCAGATAGCAATTTAAACTCTAAGCTAGGAGACATTTTTTCATATAAAATTCTATAAACAGAGTAAGTAATAGGCATTTTTACCTGAAATTTCTCGTTGATTTCTTTAATACATTTAACAGCATAATACCCTTCTGCAACCATGTTCATATCTAATTGAGCTGCTTTTACAGAATACCCTTTTCCAATATAAGTGCCGAAGGTTCTATTTCGACTGAATTTTGAATAAGTAGTTACCAATAAATCTCCTAAGTAAGCAGAATTTGTAATATTTCGGTCTAAAGGATATATGGCATCCAAGAAGAGTTGTATTTCTTTAAGCCCATTTGAAATTAATACAGAAAGATAGTTGTCTCCATACCTCATCCCATGAGCTATACCCGCAGCAATGGAAATAATATTTTTCAGCACAGCAGCATATTCTGTTCCATACACATCTGAAGATACAGTTGTTTTTATATAAGGGCATGCTAAACTTATTGCCATCTCTTTAGCCTTATGTATCTCGTTGCATGCTATTGTAAGATATGAGAGTCTTTCCATGGCAACCTCTTCTGCATGACAGGGTCCGCTAATAACCCCAATATTTTTTTCAGGAATGTTAAACTTCTTTTGAATGTATGCTCCAACAAGTTCATTTTTTTCAGGGATTATTCCCTTAACAGCTGAAAAGAATATTTTTGAGCTAAGATCAGCTTCTAGTGGAGACAAAGTACTAACTATGAATGCAGATGGAATAGCAAGAATAATGACATCTGCTTTTTCACAGACAAATTTTAAGTCATTACTAGTTTTAACAATAGAGGAATCAATATTTACATCACTTAAATAATTAGGGTTTTTTTGTTTTTTATTAATGTATATAACTGCTTCTTCATTCCGCATCCACCAATACATTTCATTAGTATTACTTGATAATATTTTCACCAATGCAGTTGCCCAGCTTCCACCTCCTAAAACAGCTATTTTTTTTCTTTTGCTCATTTTTGTCTATTGTGGAAAAGTATTTTTCCTTTGGTTTCCATTTCCATAATTAAAGATTCTATAAATGCGATAATTTGTGCTTCGGCTTCAAAATTTATTTTATCAATGTCGTCATTAGGCATATGATAATCATCATGCTTTCCCGTCCAAAAATGTAATGCTGGAATCCCAGCATGATAGAATGCTGCATGGTCGGAAGGCCCATCTTCTCTCTTTTTAAGGGTTAATGGAAAGGCATTACACTCTATTTCTTTTAGCGTTTGCTCCCAAATTAATGACCCTCCGATTCCCTCAATAGTGAGGGGCATGTCTTTTTCCATTCTTCCTATCATGTCCATATTTAGCACATAGTTTATTTTATTTAAATCTATAGTTGGATTGTTTACAAAGTAACGAGATCCTAACAAACCTTTTTCTTCTGCAGAAAAAGCAATAAATAAGAAATTGTTTTCCTCCTTTATTTTATTGTTTTGAATGAAGTATGCTAATTCTAGAAGAGCTGCAGTTCCACTAGCATTATCATCTGCCCCATTATGAATTTTTTTTGGTCCTTTGTACTTTGACCCACTATTACCATACCCTAAATGATCGTAATGTGCAGAAATTACAACTGTTTTGTCTGCGTTATTGTCAATAAATCCAATTACATTATGAGCTTGAGTAGGATCTACAAACTGGATAATAGAGAGGCTAGCATTTTCGATAAATAAATTAGGAACTATATCAAAGGCTTTGTTTTTTAAATATACTACTGGAACTCCAACACTATTAATCTGCTTAAAAAATTTATCTGGAACAGGGGTATTTAAATTAGAATGAAATAATAATAAGGCTACGGCACCTCTATTTACAGCCTCTATAGCTCGACTTGAAAGAGATGGTGCTTCTACATTTAGATCATCTGGAGTAGAGATATCCATTAACCCAACATATCCATTAATTGTTACATTTAATTTTTCATAGTCGGAATATGCCTGATGTGGAAGATGAATTCCATGACCAATTGATAATACAGGGACATCTTTAATCCTTCCATTACTTGAATGAGTTGTTGGGTAGAATTCATGCCCAATTCTCAGTCTTTTGTTATTTAAAAAAAGGGATGTTTGATTTGCTTTTTGTTTTACAGGTTCATGATAAGAAAAAGCCTGAATAAATTCATTACTTCCTTTTGGATGAAGAGCAATCTCCTGCATTCTATCAATGATATAATTTCTTGCTTTTATTTCTCCTGATGTACCTGGTTCTCTCCCCTCCATTTGGTCACTTGCCAATTGAGAAATATCTTTTTGGATTCGCTTCACTATTTTTTTATTGACCTTTGAACAATCTTGAGCCTTATTAGAAAAAGATAAGAGCAAAAGGAAACATAACAAGTAGCATTTTAAGGGTGGCGTGTTTGTCATTTTTATTTGGATTAATTGTTACAATTAAGAAAGAATTTTTTATAAAGGAAACATTATATGTTCACTAATTTTTATAAACTAATATGCTCTATTATCATTCCCTTCTACGAAGAAAATAAACGCTTTATTTACAACTTTGTTCCCACCAAAAGTTGGATAATTTCCTGAAAAATACCAATCCCCACTATGGTTTGGACACGCTTCATGAAGTTCTTCTATACCTTGAAATATAATTTCAACTTCTGTGGACATATCATCAGGCTTTAATAGTTGTACAATTTTGGCTGAAATTTCTTTTGCTGTAAAGGGCTTATATATTTCTTTCACATAATTTACTACTTCTTCATTAGGGAGAGTTTCTTGTACTTTACATTTTTCATATACTTCATTAATAATTGATTCCATCCCACGATCCTTAAGTAATTCTATTGCAGCTTTAAAGGCAATGAAATCTCCCAGTTTAGCCATGTCAATTCCATAACAATCTGGGTATCGAATTTGAGGTGCAGAAGAAACGATAACAATTTTTTTTGGCTTGAGACGATCTAAGATTTTAAGGATACTCTTTTTTAGTGTTGTACCTCTAACGATGCTATCATCAATCATGATTAAATTATCACGATTACTTACTTGCCCATAAGTGATATCATAGACATGCCCCACAAGGCTTTCTCTATTGTTGTCGTCTGTAATAAAGGTTCGAAGCTTTGCGTCTTTAATAGCAATTTTTTCAATACGTGGACTTATAGAGAAAATGTTTTTTATTACTTCGGGTGAAGTGTTTACCCCCATTTCATAAACTTTTTTGGCTTGAATTTCTTTATAGAGTAATTCCAACTCTTTTATCATTCCGTAGAAGGCAGTTTCAGCGGTATTAGGAATAAATGAAAAAACAGAATGAATTAAATCACCCCCTATGCTTTTCATCACTTTTTTACTTAAGAGTTCTCCTAATTTTTTTCGTTCTTTGTAGATGTCTGCATCATTTCCCCTAGAAAAGTAGATGCGTTCAAATGAGCAGGCATTTTTTTCTAGTGGCTCGGTGATTTGATCCATACTGATGAACCCGTTTTTTTTGATAATTAATGCATGACCAGGAGTTATTTCTTTGATTTCATTTTGTGAAACATTCATAGCAGTTTGAATGACAGCTCGTTCGGAAGCAACTACTACCACTTCATCATCTTTGTAGAAGTAGCCAGGTCTGATCCCTGAGGGGTCTCTAAGGGCAAATGCATCACCATGCCCCATTAAACCACACATCACATATCCGCCATCCCATTTTTTTGCTGAGTTTATAAGTACATCTTTAACACTTATTTTTTCTGCAATATATTTTGCCAGGTCTTGAGTGTTTTCAAATAAATGTTTGTTTTCATGATAAAGTTTCGTGTTTTCTTCATCCAAAAAGTGTCCTATCTTTTCTAGAATTGTTACGGTATCAGATTTCTCTTTCGGATGTTGTCCAATTTCAATAAGTTGATTAAAAAGTGTGTCGACATTTGTCATGTTAAAATTTCCGGCTAATACCAAGTTTCTGTTTTGCCAATTATTTTGTCTTAAGAAGGGGTGACAATGTTCAATACTATTTCCACCGTATGTACCATACCGCAAGTGCCCTAAAAATAGTTCTCCGGAAAATGACGCATTATTTTTTAACCATTGGGGGTCGTTTAATTTTCCTGGATGTTCTTCTTCAATGGCAATAAATTTATTATTAATGTATTTAAAGACGTCTTGAACTGAATTGACTTTATTAGACCGGTAACGACTTATGTATCTTTTTCCTGGCTCAACATCAAGTTTAATATTTGCTAGACCAGCTCCATCTTGACCTCTGTTTACCTGCTTTTGCATCAGCAGATACATTTTGTTTAGCCCATAAAGAGTAGTGCCATATTTCTTTTGATAATGATCTAGTGGTTTAAGTAGGCGGATCATGGCGATACCACATTCATGTTTTAGCTCATCACTCATAAGTCGTTTGAAGAAATTTATCCCGCAATTTACATAAAGTTTGGAGATAAATTTTAATCTATATTTATCAGATAAAATAGAGGTGTTTTTGAGAGTATAAAAGACTTGTTAATCAATTATTTAAATAGGAAGGTAGTGATAAAAATTGTATCCTTATACTCATTTTTTCATGAAAAGAGAGCTTGTTTTTATTGTCTTTTTTTTTGTAAAAAGTTTTTCATGTTAATTTTTCTCTGATCTATGGAAGTATAATTTCTATTAAGAAGAATTATCTGTAAATTCATACATTAATTAAAAGTAAATTTTTTGCAATTTTTTCGCAAAATTATATGAAGAAGCATAAAATATATAGTACTTATATTAAAGTTTTGGCAGATACCATTACGCCAGTAGGTGCGTATTTAAAAATGAGAGATCATTATCCTAATGCTCTTTTATTGGAAAGTTCAGACTATCATAGTAAAGAAGATAGCTTTAGCTTTATTTGCTTAAACCCTATAGCTGGCTTTGAGGCAAAAGAAAAAAAAGCTGCGATATTAAATATAGAGGGCTCAACAGAATATTTTGAGGTTGCTACTATGAGAGAAATGCCCAAAGCATTTAAGAGCTTTTTATCTCAATTTGAAGAGGTAGCACAGCAATCACCAATTCCAATTTGCGGGCTTTTTGGATATACTTCTTTTGACGCTGTTCAATATTTTGAAGACATACAATTTAAAACTAAGAAAACTTCTAACAAGGACAATCCTGACATGAAGTACCAATTATTTAAATATGTTCTTGCAATTGATCATTTTAAGAATTTACTCTATATCATAAAGTTTGACACCTCCCCTCTAAACGATAATGATACTGATTTAGAGAATCTTTACACAAAGTTGAAAATTGATCGTACTGCCCAGTTTAAGTTCTACAAAAGCGGAAATGAGTCTAGTAACTTATCTGACCAAGAGTATGAAGATCGAGTAGCTAAAGGAGTGAGCCATTGTAAAAGGGGAGATGTATTTCAGGTCGTTTTATCTAGAGAGTTTAAACAGAAATTTAAAGGAGATGAATTTAATGTATATCGAAGTATGCGAAGTATTAATCCATCTCCATATCTTTTTTATTTTGATTATGGTAATTTTAAATTGTTTGGTTCTTCTCCAGAGCTACAAATATCTGTTCGGGAAAACACTGCAGTAATAGCTCCAATAGCTGGTACTGTTAAAAGAACGGGAGATGTCCAAAATGATTTTCGTTTAGCTAGAGAAATGAAAGAGAACCCAAAGGAAGTGTCTGAACATATCATGCTTGTAGATTTAGCAAGAAATGATTTGAGTCGTAGTGCAAAAAATGTTCAAGTGGAAGAGTATGCAGAAACGCAATACTATTCCCATGTTATTCATATGGTAAGCAAAGTTAGTGGAGAATTACTAGAGGGTAAAAGTAGTTTAGACTTATACTTTGACACATTTCCTGCAGGAACACTTTCTGGAGCTCCAAAATATAGAGCCTTACAAATTATAGATGAGAATGAACCTAGCAAGCGAAATTTCTATGGAGGAGCAATTGGCTTCTTTGGTTTTGATGGAAGCATCAATCATGCTATTGTGATTCGATCTACACTTAGTAAAGACAACACACTCACCTATCAAGCTGGGGCAGGAGTTGTTGTTGGAAGTACTCCTCTAGGTGAGAGAAAAGAAATAGATAACAAGGTGGCTGCTATTCGAAGAGCCATTACAAATGCTGTAGAAATATGAGGCTCTTAGTATTGGATAATTACGATAGTTTTACCTATAATTTGGTGCATATGTTTCGTAGCATGAATATTGAACACGAGGTCTATCGAAATGATAAAATAAGCCCTCTTGAAGCTTTAAATTTTGATATGGTTATACTGTCGCCAGGTCCTGGAATCCCATCTGAAGCAGGAAACATGATGCAAATTATCAGGAATTGCGCAGGGAAAATTCCAATTTTAGGAATTTGCTTGGGACATCAGGCCATAGCAGAACATTTGGGTGCAAAATTGAAAAACATGTCTAAGGTATATCACGGAGTAAAAAGTGATATAAGCATTATGTCAACAGATTTAATTTTTAAGGGTGTTCCCGAAAAAATTGAAGTTGGAAGATACCACTCTTGGGAAGTATCCAGAGAAGGTTTGCCAGAAAACATTTTTATTACTGCGGAGGATCAAAGTGGTGCTATTATGGCTTTATCTGCTCCCTCATTAAAATTATTTGGTATTCAATTTCATCCAGAAAGTATTATGACTCAGTATGGTAAGTTGATGATGCAGAACTTTATAAAAATAGCTCAGGGATGAAGGAGATTTTGGAGAATCTTTTTGACCACAATACCTTAAGTAGTGGACAATCAAAAGAATTACTTACACAGATTTCAAAAGGTGTTTTTAATCCTTGCCAGATTAGCTCATTTTTAACTGTTTTTCGGATGAGAGGAATTACAGTAGAAGAGCTTAAAGGTTTTCGTGATGCCCTTAGGAACTTGTGTAAACGTATAGATCTAGATGCATATTCTCCTATAGATTTGTGTGGTACTGGAGGTGATGGCAAGGATACATTTAATATAAGCACGCTTTCTTCATTTGTTGCAGCTGGTGCTGGTGCTAAGGTTGCCAAGCACGGGAACTATGGTGTAAGTTCTTCATGTGGTTCTTCCAATGTTTTGGAACATTTAGGGTTTCAATTCACAAATAATGCAGATAAAATAGAACGACAAATTGATCAAGCTGGAATTTGTTTTCTCCACGCACCATTGTTTCATCCTGCCATGAAAGAGGTAGCTCCTATCCGAAGAAATATGGGGGTTCGCACATTTTTTAATATGCTTGGACCTATGGTAAATCCAGCTTTTCCTAAAGGTCAATTGGTTGGAGTATTCTCTTTGGAGCTTCAACGATACTACAAATACCTTTATGAAGATTCTCCAATTGAATATCGTATTGTTCATGCTTTAGATGGATATGATGAAATTAGTTTAACAGGAGATGTAAAGGTAGTAAGTCCTGATAGAGAAGAGATTCTAAGTCCACAAGATTTTTCTTATAATGCAATTGACCCTATAGCCATTAGCGGAGGGAATACAGTAGAAGCATCGGCAACTATTTTTCTTAATGTTCTTCAAGGAAAGGGGACGGAGGCCCAACAAGCTGTGGTGATTTCAAATTCTGGACTTGCAATTCATGCCTCATTCCCTAATAAAACCAAAGAAGAGTGTATTGATATGGCCAGGGAATCTTTAGAATCCGGGAAGGCATTTGAGGCATTTACGAAACTACTTTCCATATGAGTATTCTGGAAGAAATAATAGCACACAAATCATTAGAGCTTAAAAAGCAAAGAGAGCTTGTTTCTATAAAGGATCTTGAAAAGAGTCATTATTTTCATAGAAAAACCATCTCTATGAAAGCTGCACTACAAAGAGAAGATAAGGTTGGTATCATTGCTGAAATTAAAAGAAGCTCTCCAAGCC
>MDTB01209963.1_pt1 | contig 15964 bp, 26 predicted proteins | sample 811161 | NCBI WGS metagenome assembly MDTB01 (sample SAMN05326650, study PRJNA326480) | marine metagenome | isolation source: seawater | place: Mediterranean Sea | collected 2009 | reverse complement strand
TTAAATGCTGCTGATTATGGCCCAAAAGGTGAAAAAGGTGTTGATTTATCACCAATTAGTGATTATATTAAAAATGTAGAAATTGCTATGGCTGTGAAAAAGACTATCTACCAAGTGTTAACTAACCGAAACATTCCAGTGCAGAAAGTTGACATGTCAGAAAACAAAATATTTGCGCGTTGGAGAGAATTGGTGCGAGCCTAATGAAGCACCTACTTGAAAATTGGCGAAAGTATATAACAGAAGATTGGCGTGATACATCGTGGGAATCAAACGATGAAAAAGTCACAATCGGAGATGTGGTTGATTATCTGGGAGATAAGACAGTCGCCATTAATGTTTTAGAACTCTCGCAACAATTACCATCTTTACCAACACAGGGAGCAGAGAGAGTAGCTGCCGCAAGTTTAGAATATCCAATTATCGTTGTGAAAAGCGGCGGACAATACCGATATGTTTTGGATGGAAATCATCGTCTTCAAAAAGCAATTGATGAACAGGTCGAGAGTATAAAAGCAAAAATCTTAGATCTAGATAATCCAGAAACTCCAGAAATGTTTAAAAGGATGTTTGTATGAAACTCCTACTTGAAAATTGGCGAAAGTTTATTGCTGAAGATTACGAGCCTGTCACAACTTTGCGCATTTTTGATTTTGACGAAACGATAGCACATACAGAGTCAGAAACACGTGTGACAGCGCCAGACGGATCAACAGCTACTTTGCGCGACCAGCAAGAGTTTGAAGAATACATGAATGCAGCCGCTGAGAAAGAGGGAATTGAGGCATTTGATGCTGTTGATGAACTCATGAATATTGGCTACAAGATTGATCTCAGCGATTTTTCAATTGTAAAAGACCCTGATGAGATAAAAATTGTAACTGATATTATGAGAGAATTTTCAGACAACTCTAAAACATATATTATGACTGCGCGCAGGGGCAATTCTCTCGGCCCAATTATGGATTATTTGGATGAGATTAACATTGATTCTTCACAGGTTAGGCCTATCGCGACTCAAGGTGAATCTAAAGGTGATGTAATGGTTGCGATGATGAAAAATAAAATTCTACCCAATGGAAAATCTAATATTAATCGAATTGAATATTATGAAGATTCACAAAAAAATATTGACGACGTAAGAGCTAAAATTTGCAACAACCCAGAAATTGAAGAAGTTAAACCAGAAGGTTTTGAACTTATCGTCTACAAAGTAGTTAAATTTGATGGCGGTTACAAATTACAAAAGATAGCATGCTAATATTATACTACTTAAAGTCGTAGGAGGTAGTCACAATGGCACCAAGCGAAAATGGCTGGAACGAATATTCTAAGTTAGTTTTAGAACGATTAGAATCTTTATCAGTTGGTATTGAAGCTTTGAGATTTGAACTTCAAGATATAAAACAGGAAATGACTGTTCTTAAGGCTAAAGAAGATAGGGTAATTGAATTAAAAGCGTGGAAGGAAAAAATAGATGATGTAGCTTCGCCTCCACAATTAAAAGCTGCCTTAAGAGATATTGAAAATTTAAAAAACTTTAAAACAAAGGCTGTGACGATTTTTATGGTTGCTCAAGCATTTACAGGTTTCGTTTTAGCATACGCTCATTTATTTTAGTTGCAAATATTAAATAACAATGTTATATTTCATATAAATGAAATATGATGATTTCAAATTAGGCAATATTGTAAGCTTAAAATTTTCAAAAAAGTTTAAAAAGATTAAAGTAGGTATTATTACCGCTTTAAAAAAAGACCATTTTATTGTAAAATGGATATGGTATGACAAGGTATTTTTCTTGGAGGATACCTGTCAAGTGTTTAATGAACTGAATCACAGATACTTACTATCAGAGACACATTACCACAAAGATGAATTTGTGGAGTGTCTTGAAATCTTAAGTTGTGGTTCATAATATGGCATGGGAAAATTTAGATGAAGAAAGATTAAAACAAATCATTAGGCAAATTTCAGGTAAAACTGCGCGCGATGATGATGAGTTAGTTAGTCCAGCATTTTTAAAATGTAAAGGTAAAAACAAAAAAGAAAAATGGTTTTGGGTACCAGCAAAACGTTCTCACAAAAGATTAGTTTGTGGAATTAAACTTTATATTGTTGATTACGAATTGGACGATTACGACAGAGTTTTAGTTTATGATGGAAACTATCTTTTTGCAATACCTTACGATGAATTAGAGGAAATAGGTTTTAATTAAAATGTTATTTACATTTAGTTATTTTTGGAAATTTTTAATATTTTTGATTAGCTCTTGGGTTTTTTATGGGTTTTTTGGTTATGAAATAAGTGTTGTAACCTTACTAGCGGTTATTGCTAGTACTAATTTAAAATCAAGTAATCATATAGTATAGAGAATTTTTGTTTAAACGCATAATTATAAACTGTTAAAATGAAACAGGAAAAAGAATTTGGGCACTCAGCTGCAGAACGACTGCAAGTTGGTGATATTGTGTCTTGGTCTAAATTTTCAGAAAATGCAAATGATTGGGTTGAATATTTTGGTATTTTAGTCGATGTTCAAAATGAGATGCGTTCTAATCGTCTAGTCTCTATATCTCGTGTAATACCCTTGGATGATAGCAGTTTAGAATTAAGCTTTTTTACTATCACTCTTAAGCTGGTGTCACAAACTTCTAAAGAAAACAAAATATGATTAAATATACAACTATTTAATATGTCAGGAGTTTCACTAGTGGATGATATTCTCAAAAATTTAATCAAACAATTTATACCGTTTGCACAAAAACATATTGGCTTTGATAAACCGCCAAAGTTGTTTTTAAGAAGAGATGGAGAAAATGCTAAAAATCCTCTTGGCAAAACCGCCTATTACGAACCTAGTAAAAAATCTATCACACTTTATATAACAGGAAGACACCCAAAAGATATATTACGCTCTTTGGGGCATGAGTTAGTTCATCATAAACAAAACTGTGAAGGTAAGTTTGATCATGAAAGTGATATGGATGAAGGTTATGCGCAAGAAAATTCACATTTAAGGCAAATGGAAATTGAAGCTAACAGAGACGGCAGTATGTGTCTTCGTGATTTTGAAGACGGTTTAAAGAAAAACAATACTATTTATTACGAACATCTACAAAAAGGAGACAAGAAGATGTCATTGAAAGATTGGAAAGAAAAAGAAATTGGTACGCTTTTATCAGAGGCGTGGGGATTTAAATTTAACTCTTTACAAGAGTTTGAGGAGTTTGATGGAAAAGGTGAGTTACAAGCAGAGGGCGAAGAAGAGGTTACTGAAGAAGCAGTTGAAGAAGCTGCTGAAGAGACCGTTGATGAATCCGCGGATGCTGAAGAATTAGAAGAGACTGCCGACGCTGATGAAGAAACTGTTGAAGAGTCTGCTGAGGCTGAGGAGCTTGAGGAAAACCAAGCATTTGCTCCTAACCACTACTGTGTACACCATGGTGGTGTTTCACGAGAAGGCTCAGTCGAGATGGCTGAAGCTGTCAGTCACAACTTCAATGAGGAGCTTGGAAAGGTTACTCATTACGATATGAAGTTTGATGATGGTACTATCATGGAAGGCGTTCCTTTTGAGGATATTCAAGTTACCAACGCTAGTTTAGCTGAAGGTCACTCACACCCCGCTAAGCGAGATGATGACGATGAAGACTTGGATGAACGACGCGCGCGTGGTCGTAAGACTGCTGCTAGCGCACAGGGTCGCCATGACGATGAGAGAGCAAGATTACCAGAAGCTAAGATTCGCGAAATTCTTAAGAAAGCAATTAAGATTGTTAACGAAAGAAAAGCTAAAAAGGACTAGCTTAATGAACGGTAAGTACAAAAGTCAAACGCAAGCTTGAACTTAAAATAATAAAAAATAAGTTCATGCGCAAGCTTTTGTATATTGAAGCAACCAAGGAGCAAGATATGTCGCTAGAGTCAGAATGGAGAAATTTTTTAAACGAGGATATTAGTGAAAAAAACATCTTCACTTATATTCAAGGTCTCCAAGAACTAATATCACAGTTTAAACCACGAACCATGACGGAACAGCGACGTATGGCCCTTGCTAAGCAACACTTGCGTGAAGTCAAAAGATATGCACGTCGAATGCAAAACGAAATGACTGTACTCCAAGAAAAAGTAAGTATTTTAGAAGAATCAATGGGTGATGAGTAATGGGCGGTGCTGCCGGTCACATGAATCACCCTTTTGATCTTAACTCTGTTGATACAGGGAACGATCTGCTTGACTTTTTTGAAAAAGCAAAGAAGTTTGTTGAGAAAAAGGATGCTGGCGCTGTCAAGATTGATGGCGTCAACGTTTCGTTTAAAGTAGTAGAAGCAGATGGTGTACACCAGTTTGCCGTAGATCGTGGTTCAATGAAAGAAATAGACATTGGTGGCATTACTATGGGCCGGGTCGACCAAAGATTCCCCGAAGGTCATGGTATGCGACCAGCGATTAAAACCTTATTGATGATTTTAAATAAATCATTAAGAAACATTAAAGATGAGTTAGAAGCATTAGGAATGTGGGATAATCCTTCATTGTTTTTAAATACTGAATACGTAGCCGGCACTACTAATGTAACTCAATACGATGAAAACTTTTTAGCAATTCACGGATTAAATCAGTTTTATGAACGAACAGCTAAAGCTGGCGCTAGCAAAGGTAACACAAGACCCGGTGCTTCGCGACCAGAAGGTGTAAAAGCCCCATCAACAGAAGTCCCATATGATCCAAAAGTTATGACTAAGTTGATTAAAAAACTAAATGTGATCGCAAAAGATTACGGCTTTCAAGTGTATGGCTCAGTGCCCACGCAACGATTAGAAGATTCAGATATTGATTTTTCCTCAACCTTGTCCCAACCATTTACTGTTCAGATATCAGATGACCGTGAGATTACAAAACCTTTAAAAGATTGGCTCTCAGAGGCCTCTAATCCACGCTACAAGACCGTTAAGCTCAAGAATGGTAAGAAGACCCACCCATTACACAAAGAGCTGTACAAAGCGATTCTCAACGGTTCTCCGGCTATTGTTGATCTTATTGAAGACGCTGATGCTGAGGCAGCAATCTATGGTGCTGTTTTTATGCATGCAACAAGAATGTTAGGAAATGATATTTTACGTGGTCTTACAAGCCCCATGGGCGATGTTATGAACCATGAAGGTGTTGTATTGCGGGACGAAAAAATGTTTGGCCCTAATCCTGTAAAAATTACTGGTGAATTTATTCTTGGTGGTATGGGTTCTGCTTTTCAAGATGACACTTCGTTAAGCGAGGACGAGGAAGATTTTGTAGGATACAAATTAAAGCCTGTCAAAGAAGTAGAAGATGAAGATGATGACCCGGTTGTCGACCAAGACTATACTGGACAAACAATCGCTATTGTTCCGGGTGCATTTAAATTACCACATATGGGTCATCTTAAGATGGTTCAGCAATATGCACAAAGACCGGATGTTGATAAGGTTATAGTTTTAATTTCGTCACCTCTGAAAAACCAAAGAACTTTAAAAGATGGAACTGTTGTCACAGCGCAGCATTCTGCAGAAGTGTGGAACTTGTTGCTTGATACTATAGATTCATCTAAGATTGATTTACGAATATCACAGCAGCCATCATCAGTGAGAGCGACATATGATATTATTGGTACTGATGGTCCTTTAAATCCGAGCGATAAAGTTATATTAGGTGCTAGTGATAAGCCTGATGATGGTGGTGTTCCTGATTGGCATCGTTGGTTATCAGTGAAGCCTAAAGATTTAAAACCCGGTGTAGAAATACTAGATTTAGAATCCAATGCTGTTAAAGCTTTTGATCGTCAGGGTGGTACACCGTTTAAAGGTAGAGACATGCGTGACTTAATTTCTGATGCAGCCACTGACGTCGATGCCATTGAGGAACTGGAAGAGTTTGTTGGTGAGGATAACGTGTTTGAATTGTTAGCAATATTTGGAATGGGCCCTCGCCAAAAAGAAGTAAACGAAGCCACATCTATGAGCAGCGGAGCAGTCCAAGGTGCACCAGCCGCGAAACCAAACTGGCCCGGAGTTGACGTGGAAGAAGAAAATGCCGAGCAAGAAAGACAAAGCAGACTGAAAAGAAATAAACTAGAAAATGTAGATTTAAATATGTTAGATGAAGTTATGAAACTAATTATTGAAAAAGGCATATCACAATGAATGAAGAAACTCTCAGAAATAGTATAAGACAGGCTATTAGGATTGTCAAGAAGAAAAGATCATTAAATGAAAACAAAAAAGTTCTGGAAGAAACCAAACTTCGTGAATCAGTGCGCAAACTAATTGACATTGAAATGCGCCTGATGAAAGAAGCTAGCACTCCAGACAATGATCCAGCACCTCATGGTAACACTGGTATCAATGTTTTGGAAGATCTTCTTAAAAAGGTTATACCAATTCTTGAAACAGATTACAAGCTTTTAACCACAAGTCTTGAGCAGCGTGAGTCTTTCAGATCTCACATTGTAAACGCTGTAGTTGGAGCGCTTACACCGGTAGAAGCAAACAATGACGCTGAGCAAAATCAGCAAAACGAACCAGTAGCTGAGGAAATTGATATTGATGTAGTTGACGATGAAGATTCAAAATTTATTGATATTAACCCTGAAGCGGCCGCTGAAGAAGAGGAAGATGATGATCCCAGAGATGGTTTCGGCATTGAAGGCGCCGATGTTACTGGCAGAAACATGGCTTACTCTAGTTTCAAAAAAATTGAAAGTTCGATTGTGGATGCTTACGACTTGCTTTCAAATTCTGAAGATCAAGAATTGTTTTATGATTATTTGATTGCAAATTTAAAACTTTACTTTGATAAATTTGAAGATGAATTAGAAGTTGGTGGTGAAGAACCAACAAACCAAGCATACGATACAGCAAAACAATCACAACCTGATAGTGGTGGTGGTGAAGAAATAGATTTTAACTTGTAATGACTTCTAAAACAAAGTATAAGAGTATTATTAATAAATTAAGAGATAATAATCTTGTTAGTGATGATCTGTTAGTGTTAGTTAATAATCTGTCATTAGAAGATATTATAGCACTAAAATTTGAGCTGTCAAGTAAAATTGTAAAAAATAGATTTTATGGTTTTGATATTTGGAGAAATTCAAAGTACGTCGTTCAAGAAGCAATGTTGAAATTTGCTATTTCCGCCACAGAATCTAAAAAAGATGCTGCTAGATTTCTAGGACTTGATTACGTTGCTTTTGGTAAATTAGTTAAAAAATATAAAGTTCAGCAATTCTTTGAAGATAAAAGTTTTTAATCAATAACCTATATATTTTAGGGACATGATATGAAAAAACTATATTTTATTATGGCGCTTATGTTTGGCTGCGCCGCCGAGTTAGAAACTGCAGACAGCTTGGGACCTCCACCTGAGCCAGAGGAAATATTAGAACCTGTAGGCGTTATGCCTGAAGATGACTGCCAACATATTGATATAGGCGATAAACCGTGCAACTTTAGACTACTAGATCAAAACGGTGATGTTTGGGATCTCTACAGTCACGAAGGGAAAGTTATAGTAATTGATTTTTCAGCGATGTGGTGTGGCCCATGCCAAGCTGGGGGTGCTGTTGCACAAAAACTTCAAGATGATTATGAAGAACAAGGATTTGTTTTAGTCACAGTTTTGCTTGATGGGTATTATTCAGGTGTCGAACCAACAGAAGAAGAATTGCAAGAGTGGGTAACCTATCACAATATTACAACCTCACCGGTTTTATTTGGTTCCAGAGAAAAAATGCTTGACAGCACATCAATTAATGGTTATTATATTAGTGGCTTTCCAACATATCTTTACATTGACAGAGAAATGAGATTTTACAACGGTCACTCTGGTTTTAGTGAAGACTATATTAGGCAGACAATAGAACAAGGTTTATAATGTGGAAATTATACAAATACAATGGACACTATATACAGGGTGACTTGATCAGCAAGCACACTACTGAAAGTGCTGCGATGAAAAAAGCTAAAAATGTTATAGGCTTTAAATACTCAGAAAAGGTCAAAAGAAAAGATGAAATATTGATTTGGCTTGATGACAAAGACTATATACCCATGGGTGTTATAACCAAAAAACAAAGGGGGACTAAAAATGATTAATTGTGATTGCTGCGGTTGTGTACCAGCAGAGTGTGAATGTGCATGCTGCGAACATTAAACGGGGGTGCCTAGGTTTCGACGTGGTATTGAAGCTATTGAGTGCAAGCAGGTTAGATACGACCTTAACAGTTCAAATAATTTAGTTGCAAATAACAACTTACACTTCGAACAGCGCTTAGCCGCTTAGTAGGGAGGCTGGTTAGAGCCTTCTATCCAATCTAATCAACACAACAGGTAAGTTGCAAAAACCAAAAAACTTATCGTAACAAGATGGTAAGCGATATTTTATAACCATCTACCTTTGTTAGTTTGTGAAGAGACTAAATAAGCTTGTGAATGACTTAATTTTGGATATATTGCGGACGCGGGTTCGATTCCCGCCACCTCCACCATAAAAAAAGTGTTTTTTATATAAACAACATATTTATTAAGCCCCCTTTTAGGGGGTTTAATTTTAGGGGTATATATGTTTGGTTGGTTTAAAAAACAAAAGGATTCAGATCTAAAGGAAGCTAATGATTTAGATTTTGAAGATCAGATTGAAGAAGCACTGTGGGATGTTAAAGAGCAGTTTGATTTAGAAACAGAAGAAGTTCAAAGAACTGTATTAAATAAAAGACAAAATCTTGATTACATGAGAAAGACATTAAAACGCAACATCTAGTTAAAATGTGTGGCAGGGTGAAAAAGATTACTTCCAATTTGAAATAGGTGATATTGTATCCGAAGACAATTCTTTTGTTTTTTGGGACGATGAACCCTTAATTGGCTTAATATTAGATATAAAAAGACATGTTTACTTTTTAGGAAGCGATGATTATGAAATTTATCAAGATCAATTAGCGATATATTGGTTTAAAACTAAAAAACTAGAATATGTCCCTTCAGATTTTGTGATTTTATTTTCCAGATGATTTTTTTAATGCTATAATTAAAAATAGGAGTGTGATCTGCTGGTATGGTTGTAAAAATTGCTTTTTATAAGGGAAAAGGTGATTGGAAAAATAGGATTATTAGGTGGTGGACTAAAAGTCAATATAGTCACGCTGAATTAGTGTTGCCCAATGAAATAACTTGGATTAGTATTTCACCCTTACTTACAGGCAAAGTATCAGCACGCTCCATTTATGATGTAAAAAATTTACAAGATTGGGATTTTTTAAGTTTTGAATTAAGTTGGAGAAAACCGGTACAAGATTATCAACTTAAGGAACTAGATAGCTTCATAAAGGAAACTAATGGAGCTAAGTACGATTGGACTGGGATGATTTTTTCGCAAATATTACCATATTTGATTAAGCATAGAGATAAGTGGTACTGCTCAGAATGGATAGCACACGCTCTCGTAAAAGCTAGAATTGTGATGTGGGATGATTTACATATTTATAGAACACCAAATCTTTCACCCGGCAAATTGTATGATGTTTTAAAAAATTATAAACCAAATTACAAATGAAATTTAAAGTTGATGAATGGGTCTATTATTGTGCTTTTCCTGACCTCCCTGCATTGAGCAATGAGAGATCCGTATCTGTAGTTTTAAATGTTCTAGAAAATGATCCAATTTATGATTATGAAATCTACATTGATGGTCTTGGTAAAATAAAAAAAGTCAAGGAACAACAACTTTTTTCGATGCCACAACCTACGTAGTATTAGGGATGGCTTCTAAAACAATCAAAAGTTTGCTTTTGTTTGTGGCTAGTATTGTTGCTGGCTGCAATACCCCAGATTATGCTATTGTCACTGGTGGAGAAAAAGAAGTTGTAGTTGTTACTAAGACTGAAACGGTAACAGAAACGGTAACTGAGACAGTTGAAATTGAAGTTGAGGTGCCCGTATATGTTGAAGTTGAGGTGCCTGTCAACGAAGGTATAATATGGGTTGATTCGTTCACACAACATATGTCTGTGGACGGAATTGACATTTTATGGGTTGTTGACAGATCGGGTTCTATGAACAGATACAATGCTGAGCTTCTTGCTGGTGTTGAAGCAATGTTGTTAGCTTTACCAATTGCAGATTGGAGACTTGTTATGATTAGCGCTGATCCAAGCAGGGCAATTGCTAGTAATGAATTTCCTTTAGTACCCGGCGATGATATTGATGATGCGGCAGATATGTTAGCCACATTAACCTCTGCACCATATGAAGAAGGTTTTAATTCTGTGTACGATTATATTGTAAATAATCCATACTCTTCAACATGGATGAGACCAGACGCCGGCTTGTTGGTAGTTTTTGTGTCAGATGAGGAAGAACAAAGCAATGTTGAATATCCTGCAGTATCTGATTTTATGAGTTGGTATGGTTCATTAAGAATGGGCTCAGTTTTCATGGCCAGCGTTGTCAACCAAGAGCCAAGCACATCACTTTGTGCTTGGGCACCAAGTCCAATTGATGTAGGTGACCGATATATGGAAGCTACTGCAATGTTAGGGGGCGTAATAGTTGACATATGTGATACTGATTGGTCACCCGGAGTTACAGACGCCACTCATTCAATTGAACCATACGAGCATCTAAAACTCACTCATGATGCTGAAGCAGACTCAATAAGAGTATTCATTGATGGCTCCTTAAACAGTGATTGGTTTTATCAAGAATCAGATAACACAGTGTATTTCACAGTAATTCCCGCTGCAGGTCAGTTAGTTGAGATAGGTTACAGATATATCGAGACAACTGATACAGCAGATACTGGAAGTTAATTTAACTTTTGACTTTTTTGTGTTATAATTAAAACCACACATAGGGATAAAAATGGTAATACACAAAGACATGTTTGATAACAAGGACCGGCCAACAATTATGGTTTCAGGCGGGTTTGATCCAGTTCACGCTGGGCACATTAGAATGATTAGGGCAGCAGCAAAATATGGTAATGTAATTGTTATAGCTAACTCTGATAAATGGCTAAATGACAAGAAAGGTTTTGTTTTTATGAATTTTGAACAAAGATCAGAAATTTTAAATTCTATTAAAGGTGTTATTTTAGTCAGTCATGTTGATGATTCAGATGGTACCGTATGTGAAGCCATAAAAAGATTAAAGCCTGATTATTTTGCTAATGGTGGCGACAGGGGGAAGCACAATACCCCAGAACAAAAAGTTTGCGATGAATTAGGGATTGAAATGCTGTGGAGTATTGGTGGTGATGAAAAAGTAGCTGCTTCATCTGAGCTTGTAAAAAATGTTGTAGATGTTTTAGGCACCAAACGGAGACCATCCGGCTAAACAAATTAAAAAGGTTGACATTTCACATTTAAAGAATTATATTATGAGTAATAGCTTAGACAATTCCAAAATGATCAGTCCTTTTGACTATAAAACATTAAAACTTGATGCCTCGTATAGGCCAATTGGCGTTATTAATGGAACTGAGGCACTTGTAATGTGTTTAGTTGGGAAAGCAAGAATGATTGAAGCATACGATAAAGTAATCAGGTCGACTTCTCAAGTATTTAAAATACCTTCAGTCATTGTTTTATCTAGAGTTATTAAATTTAGATTTCAAGCTTATCATTGCAATAGAAAATCAGTTTTTGCACGCGATGAACATGTTTGTCAATACTGCACCAAAACATTTAGCGCCAAAGAATTAACACTAGACCACGTTTTGCCAAAATCACGTGGCGGCCAGAAAACATGGACTAATATTGTAGCCGCATGCAAAAAATGCAATCAGAAAAAGGGGAATAGGACACCCGAAGAAGCAGGAATGCCTTTGTTGAAAAAGCCTATTCGCCCAAAAAACACTTTTGTTGACTCAAAGTCAAATATACAAAAAATCTGGAAAGATTATTTATGGTACTAAGGAGGTAAAATGTCCATTTATAAAAAACTGCAGAGTTTAAATTTAACGGAAGACTCAATGGTGAGCTTACGTTACAGTGAAGGAACAGATGTTTTCGTTCACAATGAAACAGAGGTTGAGACCGCTATGGCTGAGACTGATGTAATCACTAGATTTAGTGAATTAGTAGCTACACCCGGCTTGCGTGCACAAACAAGGTGGGGCGAAGAGGTTATCAGTGAACTGAGAAGTTCAGGATTTTTAGAAGAATATGAGAGAGATTATACATTTAGTGATTTTATCTCTGATACAATTTCTGAAAATTTTTATGATTTTGAGTTTATTGAAACCTCAACTGAAAAGTATGATCATAAGCGCGGCTTCTGCACATTATCAGCAGAAGTGGAGATTCCATATGGAAATCTGACGCAAGCGCAGCCAGATTTATTTGGTTGGGATGTCGTTGTTGAGACACCATTAGGTACCCTTAACATAGGTTAAGAATGTTGGGGTGAGGCGCCACAGGCAGGCGCACCGGGTTGTTACCCCGGCCGTTGTTGGTTCGAGTCCAACTGCCCCAGTATTTTTTATTTAAGCCTATAGTTACTAATGTGGTCCTAGAAACTATAGCAGAATTAAGTGTTTTAGCCATGGCAATGTTCTTGGCTGCATTTTTTTGTTTTAAAATAATATTATTTCCAAATGGAAAAACAAATTCAATAGAAAAAATTTATGATATCGAAGAGACGATACGTCAAAAACAATAGAGTTTTGGTTAAATCATTTGCAGGTCCTAATATTTGTGTTATACTAAGAAAACGGTATGTTGCTTCAAAATCTGAACACAAACTTGGAATAGATGGCTGGGAGGCGCAGATTGTTAACCAAAAAGAAGTTAATAAACTCCGAACCCGCGGCGTTCCATATCGGAAAGGAGAAAAGCCGATAGTGTTTGTAGCAGACTGGCAAATCATAAAAAAATGCCGTTAATGACTATTTAAAGTAGAGCTAAAAAGAGGCTTATGGCTAAGAAAAATTACGTACTTGACACCAGCGTCTATCTAACAGATGCTGAGTCACTTTATAAGTTTGACAATCACGATATTTTCATTCCCTTAAAGGTTTTGGAAGAAGTTGACGGTCACAAAAAAAGACAAGACTCTGTTGGCGCAAATGCGCGCCAATTTATTAGAATTCTTGATGAACTGAGAGCTAAGGGTAACTTAGAAAAAGGCGTCAGAATTGACAAAGGTATGGGTATTCTAAAAGTTGTATCATATTCTTCATTAAATGATATAATTTTTCCACCCGATTTAGATATTCGTCACCCTGACCATACTATCATAGCTACAGCATTAGCAGTGCAGTCTTCAATTGAAAATAGAAAAACGATTATGGTATCTCGTGACATAAACATGCGTGTTATATGTGACTCCATAGGAATTCAAGCCGAAGATTATATATCTGAAAGAGCAGTGATTAATTCGGATGAATTGTACAACGGTTTTGTAATACAAGCCGTGGATGAGCAGATCATTGATCGTTATTACACAGGTGAAGAGATTACTATCCTTGAAGATGAGGTCGATGAAAAATGGTGTCCAAATCAATATGTGATGATGGTTTCCAATTCTAATGAAAAAAAATCTGCATTGGCGCGTTTTAAAGACCACTTCACGCCATTACAAAAAGTAATCCATAAAAGTATTCCCGATTGGAATATAGAAGCAAGGAACAAGGAACAGGCATTCGCAATTGATCTGTTGTTAAACCCTGACATCAAAATCGTATCTTTAATTGGCCGCGCTGGCTCCGGTAAAACCTTATGTGCGATTGCAGCAGGTTTACAGCAAACCATAGGGTTAAGAAGCGAAAATAATCATTATTCACGCCTAATTGTTTCGCGACCGGTTCAGCCTCTTGGGAAAGATATTGGATTTTTACCCGGTACAATGGAAGAGAAAATGCTCCCATGGTTGATGCCGATTCAAGATAATCTTAAATTTCTAATGGGAGATAGGACATCTTTAGAAATGTATATGGAAAAAGGTAAAATTGAGATTGAAGCTCTTACATATATTCGTGGTCGCTCCATAGCAAATGCTTTTATAGTAATTGATGAAGCACAAAATTTAACAAAACACGAAATTAAGACTATAATCACTCGTATCGGAGAAGGAACTAAAATTGTTTTAACTGGCGATATTGAACAAATTGATAATGTTTACGTAAATGAAACATCGAATGGGTTAGCTCATGCGGTAGAAAGCTTTAAGAATTACCACATATCTGGCCATGTAACGTTCAAGAAAGGAGAGCGCTCCGAGCTTGCCACACTGGCATCTAAAGTTTTATAAGGAAAAAAATAATGAGTAAAGAAAAAATAAAAACAGAAGATGAAATACATTCAAATCCCATGTTAGCTATGAGAGTAGGAACAGACACTAAGTTAAAAAAATATCTAGTTGATTACGTAGGCACAAAATTTGACAAAGAAGAAGTCACAGTTAATATGATAGCTGAAGCTATAGCTGCTGATTTCCCAGAGTTTGCTTTTGCATACGCCGAAGAGAACTATTTAAGAGGCTACCAACAAGGATTAGATGATGCACAAGGATTATATCAAGGCGTCCCAGAGGCGACTGATGGAACAAGTAAATAACTTTTATACCTCAACAGGTATACATGTTTATTTCAAAGATCAAATGATTGATGATTCAGTTGATGTTGAAAAAGTTGTTTCTAGATTAGAATCTTTGGTACCTACACAATTATTGGGCGAGGTTGAAATGATCATAATTGGTCATTTTGAAGAGTTTGATGAACGAAATATTAATGCTTTCTATAAAGATGGCGCACTTCATATTAGTAATGTGCAGATGGATGAAAATGATATTCTTGATGACATGATACATGAAACTGCACATGCGGTTGAAATAGCTTATGGTCAAGAAATATATGCAGATTCTAAAATTAAAGATGAATTTTTAAGAAAGAGAAGCCATATGTATAATCTTTTATGGTCTGCGGGTTTTAAAGCGCCTGAAAAACTTTTTATGGATCCTGAATATGATTATGAATTTGACCAATTTTTATTAAAAGATGTGGGATATGATAAATTGTCTAAAATTGTAAGTGGTGTTTTCATCAATCCATATGCACCTACATCATTAAGAGAATATTTTGCAACTGGATTTACTGAATTTTATATGAATCCAAACGAGCATGGGTTTCTAAAGACGACATCACCAGCACTATACGCTAAGCTTGAAAAAATTAATAATATAGAATCTATTGACAATTGATTGAAAGTGTGTTATTTTAGTTAAAACGGGTATTACATGTCACATATTTCTTATTCTGAATTGAAAGATTGGAAGTTTTGCGCTTTCTATCACAAACTTACAAGAGTTGATAAAATTGATGGCTTTACTGGAAACGAATACACTGCTTTTGGTTCTGCTATCCATTCTGTCTGTGAAAAGAAATTATTAAATGAAGAAATTGATAATAATTTTTTTGTTGAAGAGCTAAAGAAGAATATTTCTCAACTTGACGAAGAGCATGAAGTCAATAAAAAATTAGTGCTTGATATGATTGGTCAAGGAAAAAGAATTATTCCTGAAATTGAAGATGCGCTGAGTGAGTACTTCCCAGAGTTTGAAGTTTTAGCTGTTGAGATGCCTTTGTTCGAACCTATTGAAGATGAGGACTACCATTTCAAGGGTTTCATTGATGCTGTTATAGCAACACCTGATGGCAAAATTCACATTTTTGATTGGAAATCATGTTCATGGGGTTGGGATGCCAAAAAACGTTCTGATCCTATGGTAACTTACCAACTTACACTGTACAAACATTATTTTTGTCAGAAAATGAATGTTGATCCAAAAAATGTAGAAACTCATTTCGCACTACTTAAACGTACAGCTAAAAATAACAACGTGGAGTTCTTTAGAGTAACAAGTGGCAACATAAAAACTAAAAATGCGCTTAAACTTTTAAACACAGCATTGTATAATATTAAAAATA
>MDTB01183318.1_pt1 | contig 15964 bp, 16 predicted proteins | sample 811161 | NCBI WGS metagenome assembly MDTB01 (sample SAMN05326650, study PRJNA326480) | marine metagenome | isolation source: seawater | place: Mediterranean Sea | collected 2009 | reverse complement strand
TTTCGCTTTTACGTTACTGGCAATGGTTCCGGGCTGGCTCGAGCAACCCTGGATGCACGTGAAACTTGGTTTTGTAGTGCTATTATTCGCATATCATTTTAAAACCCATCTAATATTCAAAGAACTGCAGAAAGGGATTATTAACTGGACTTCAAACGGAATGCGAATCTGGAATGAGGGAAGTACGCTTATCCTGTTTTCAGTAATTTTCCTTGTCATCGTGCGGGATGCTATTAACTGGATCTACGGAGTTCTGGGAATTTTTCTACTGGGGATCATGTTAATGCTGGGGATCAAATTATACAAAAGAATACGTTCAAGAAATCCCAATGCCTGAAATGGTTCGATAATTGCCTTGAAGCGAAGCCTGCCTATATGAAGATGCTAAAATTATCCTTAAGAACTAGAATTTTTATCTCTATGATCCTGTTGGTTCTGGGGGCATCTATTCTAATTTTTGGGGTTACTGTGTACCAATATAAACAGGAAGCTGAAAGTTATCACGAAGAACGGCTGGAGCGTAAGCAAAGAGCGATCCTTGAAAATATCAAATTTGTACTTGCCAGTACTACTTACGTCATTGACACTGAAAATCTTGAACCTATTTTTTCTGAAAGGGATAAGATCGATGAAATGGCCGAAGTTCATGAAATGCAGATCCATATTTATGATCTCGACGGAAGCCTTATCATCAAATCTAACGAATCCTTCTTTAAAGATTCAACTACGGTAAGTATTCCAGAAAGCGTACTAAGTAAGCTGGATGCTACCACTACCAAGCATTATTTGAAGAAAACTGAAGTCAACGGACAAAAATACCAGTCGTCATACAGTTATATTACCGATGGAAAATTTAAGCCACTGGCAATCCTTTACTTACCATACGTTCAGGATGATAGTCTGTTGAACAGGGATTTAAATAACTTCCTGGTGCGTATGGCAGAGGTCTATCTTTTTATGCTATTGATAGCCATTATTTTGTCCTTCTTTCTTTCAAAATACATTACCAAATCGCTTAAGATCATTTCTGAAAAGATCAATCAGACCAGACTGGATAAACGAAACCAGAAGATCGAACTTTCCAATGCAACAGAGGAGATCTACGCTTTGGTTTCGGCATATAATAGTATGATCGATGAGCTGGAGGAAAGTGCTGTGAAATTAGCCACCAATGAGCGGGAACAGGCCTGGCGGGAAATGGCGAAGCAGGTAGCACATGAGATCAAGAATCCGTTGACACCTATGCGATTGAGCGTACAAAGTTTTCAGCGTAATTTTGATCCGGAAGACCCTGAAATTCATCTTAAGGTCGATGAATACAGCGAAACGCTCATTAATCAAATCGATACTATGAGCTCTATCGCTTCGGCATTCTCAAACTTTGCAAAAATGCCCGCACAACAAAATGAAACTTTGAACGTGCCCAAGATCGTGAAGCTGGCACTGGATATTTTTAATGAGAAATACATTGAATTTCAATGTGACCAGGAGGAGATCCTGGCGAAATTTGATCGTACGCAGTTGATTCGGGTAGTGACCAACCTGGTTAAAAACGCTACTCAGGCACTTCAGGATGTAGAAAATCCTCGAATTATGGTGTCGGTCGAAGAAGAGGAAAATACCGTTCTTATTTCGGTTTCCGATAATGGAATGGGTATTTCCGAAGAAAATAAAACAAAGGTATTTGAACCTAAATTCACCACGAAATCAAGCGGAATGGGATTGGGCCTTGCCATGGTAAAGAATATTGTGGAAACTTATAAGGGGACGATTAGCTTTGTTTCCAAACAGAATAAAGGCACTATCTTTAACGTACGATTTCCAAAATAAAGATTATGAGTTATCAGAACATTTTAGAAGAGATTGAAAACGAAATATCAACGATTACTATAGATCGACCAAAGAAGCTAAATGCTCTTAATAGAGAGACGATTCTTGAGCTTCACCAGGCTTTCAAAGCGGCGAAGGATAATGACGAGGTAAAAGTCGTAATTATTACGGGAAGCGGAGAGAAGGCTTTTGTAGCTGGAGCAGATATTAGTGAATTTGCCGACTACTCACCAAAAGAGGGGAAGAAACTTTCAGCAGATGGGCAGGAGAAGCTATTTGATTATGTAGCTAATTTCCCTAAACCGGTCATAGCAGCTGTAAATGGATTTGCTCTTGGTGGCGGACTCGAACTTGCTATGGCAGCTCATTTTAGAATTGCCAGTGATAATGCCAAAATGGGATTACCGGAAGTGTCTCTTGGTGTGATCCCGGGATATGGTGGAACTCAAAGATTACCACAACTGGTAGGGAAAGGTCGGGCGATGGAAATGATCATGACCGCCGGAATGATTGATGCCAACCAGGCGCTGCAATACAACCTGGTAAACCATGTAACATCTCAGGAAGATTTAATGGAACTGGCCGTAAGCCTGGCTCAGAAGATCATGAAGAATTCCATGGTTGCTATTTCTACAGCGATCAAAGCGATCAATGCCAACTATGAAGATGGTATTGATGGATTTGAGGTGGAAGTAAAAGGTTTCGGTGATAGTTTTGGAACTGAAGATTTCAAAGAAGGAACTTCAGCATTTTTAAACAAGCGTAAAGCCGACTTTCCTAATAAATAAAATACAGGCTCCTATCTAAAAATTTAGATTTGAAGAAGGAGCCTTTTCTTTGAATTTTAACTAGGATAAAATCCATTAAAAGGGAATAATTCCATAATTTTGGATTATGAGTTATGAGGATTTTATCAAAGGCCGAGGTGCCCAGAAAAACAGCAGTAATAAGTTTGATGCGCATAGTCATGAAACCAGGGACGACTTTCTAAATTATTGCAATGCGGAAGGGGAAGAAGCGGTTAATTTTAAAACCACAACTATTGAAACTTTCCCGAAGAGTATCGTAAACAAAGTAACCAGTCCAGATGTGGAAATGGATTTTTCCCTAAATCCTTATCAGGGTTGTGAACATGGCTGTATTTATTGCTATGCCCGTAACAGTCATGAATTCTGGGGTTATAGCGCCGGTCTGGATTTCGAACAAAAGATCCTGGTAAAAAGAAATTCTGTTGAACTTTTAGAGAAAAAACTAAAAAGCAAATCCTGGCAGGCAAGACCCATTATTCTATCTGGAAATACCGATTGTTACCAACCTATTGAAAAGGAACTGAAGATCACCAGAAGTTTACTGCAAACCTTTTTAAAATACCGGCATCCTGTTGGAATGATCACTAAGAACTCCCTCGTTTTACGCGATATGGATATTCTAAGAGAACTGGCTCAGGACAGGCTCGTACACGTAAATATAAGTATCACCACGCTACAGGAACATACTCGTAGAATCCTTGAACCAAGAACTGCCAGCATCAAAAAAAGACTGGAAACCGTAGAGAAACTTTCGGTAGCGAATATTCCGGTGAGTGTAATGATGGCACCAATTATACCGTCGATCAATAATCATGAAATTATGCCGCTGGTTCGGGAAGTGGCTAATAGAGGTGCTCTCGGTGTGGGCTATACGATCGTGAGACTGAATGGAAGCATTGGAGAGATCTTTACAGACTGGATAAGGAAATCCATGCCAGACAGGGCCGATAAAGTTTTGAACCAGATTGCAGATATTCATGGAGGCAGCCTTAACGATAGTAGGTTTGGTACCCGAATGAAAGGCGAAGGCCAGTTCGCTGAGCAGGTAAAGCAGCAGTTTAAAATCGCTCGCAAGATGTATCTGCAGGATCGTGAAAAGCCCAGTCTTAACTGTAAGTTGCATGAGCAATACAAAGACGGACAGACAAAGCTTCGTCAAAATTGAATATTTTAGTAGATACGAACTAAAATCTGTAAAAATGAAAAAGCTTTTCATCTTGTTTATTATTGTAACAGGGGCAGTTACCGAATTTACAGCTCAAAATATAGCTACTCCAATTGATGTAAAAATATCGGAAACATTTAAGGATAGTAAAAAGATGACTACGCTGGCATTTTCTGTTGAAGATAGTAAAGGAGGTGTTATAATTGGCAGAAATTATAATAAGGGCTGCTATATTGAACATTACAACGAGCAGCTAAAACTTGTTGAAGAATATGAAATGCAAATGGATAATAAACGAAGTAGAATTCTTGATGCATTTACTAAAGATTCGAAATTAATGCTTGTAGAGTATCTACAAAATGCAGATGCCGAGGAACTTCAATATGTGATACACAAAACCGATATGGATAAGTTTGCATTTGAGAGCTCAGTTCTTTTCAGTATTCCATTCTCTGAGTATAAGAAGAATATTCTAGAAGATATTTGGAGTAAGAGCATATTTGGAATGGGCAAGGAAGATCAGGACGCTTCCGGAGAAATGAGTGATTCATGGATCGATTTTTCACCGGAAGATTCAAGACTATTGGAAGCACTTGGAAATGACGAAAGTTTGTATAAAATTGTTAGGGAAAATTATGAAAGAGTGGTTGCTTATGTATGGCCTGACGGTAAAACTTCCTATAAATATGTTGACGAGTCAGGCTACCCTATAAATCATTATTATCCGGATCTTTAAATATTATAAAAATGGGAAAATTTGATTTTCAAAGCACTCTGGATAATTTTAGTATTTTAAATGAAATCAATATACAAAGCTTAGATAAAGATTTGAGTCCTCACAGGAGAAATCTAAATAATTTTGCAGTCTTCAGTATAGCTTTAAAATCATGGATTGCTAGGTATTCAAAAGGAGAAGATATTACCGAATTAAACATTTCATTCGAAGAACTGAATAAAACATTGAAGAATAGATGGAATAAAGAAGCCTTAAAAGTATATGTGGGTAGAAATCGTAAGGAATTAAATGAATTTAAATATGATAATTATGTGAATATACTTTGGTTTTTTAGTATCTCTATTCTTTTAGAATCTGAAAAAGGAAACAAAACGGTATCTACCATCTTTAAAGAGTGTGAAGTACAAGATCTGATTTACAATTATTACATTAATAATGTATTTGATGAAGATCAAAATTTGGTTGAGGAAAGTTATACCCGTTTTTTTATGATTCCTCAAAAATTTAAAAGATTAAGAGAGATTATTTTAGAACAGAATTTAGATACCTGTAAAATAATGATCGAGCAATACTTAAAAAAATACTGGCTTAAGAGTTATAATAAGTATGGAAGTGAAATGGGGCTGGAAAGCACAAAAACAAGAGCTGAAGGAAGGTATTTTTATGGTTTTTGGGCTTTTGAGGTAGCTGCTGTTGCTAAATTAAAGGGATTTGGAGAAGAGGAGTTTAAACATCTACCTTACTTCCCAACCTTTAATGATAGATAAAGGTTTTAAACTTCTCCATTCCACTCCTTATAGAATTGCTGAAGATAGTCTTCCATAAAACGATGGCGATTTTCAGCAATTTTTTTTCCTGTTTCGGTGTGCATTCGGTCCTTCAGCAACAACAGTTTTTCATAAAAGTGGTTGATAGTTGGAGCTTCGAAGCTGTATATTCTTCCTTGCTCATCTGCAGGTTTGGCACCCGAATGAAAGGCGAAGGCCAGTTCTCGGAGCAGGTAAAGCAGCAGTTTAAAATTGCTCGAAAAATGTATCTTCAGGATCGTGAAAAGCCCAGTCTTAACTGTAAGTTGCATGAGGAATACAAGGATGGGCAAACGAAGCTTTTTTAATTTTTCTGAAATTTCTATTTGTACTAACTTGAAAACAAAAAGCTATGCCAGAATTACCAGAAGTCGCCTATCAGAAATTATATATTGATTCCACCAGTCTTCATCAGAAGATTGTAAAGGTGGATATGGGAGCAGATAAGATCTTCCAGTCACCTAAAAAAGAATTCAAGGACAGACTTGAAGGAAACGAGATCAAGGCGGTTTCTCAAATTGGTAAATATCTTTTTCTGGAACTTGAAGAGCACGGTTTTCTGGTAGTTCACTTCGGAATGACGGGTAGAATGGAATTCTTCCAGCATGATGATGTTCATAAACATGCGCAGCTAACACTTAGTTTCGACAACGGAGGTAAACTGTCTTTTATTTGTCCGCGGAAATTCGGGAAACTATTTCTTACTGATGACATAGAAAACTTCAGAAAAGAGAAGAAACTGGGACCGCATGCGACTGAAGTTTCAGAAGAAGAATTCATAGAGCTTTTCAGCAACAAAAAAGGCAATGTAAAAACTGCATTGATGGACCAGGCATTTATTGCAGGTCTGGGAAATCTATACGTTGACGAGATGCTGTTTCAAACAGGAATTCATCCAAAATCAAAAACTGAAAACCTTAAAAAGGCAGATCTCGAAGCGATGTTCAAAAAGATGAACATCATCCTTGAAACGGTGACCAAAAGCAAAACCGAAGGTGAGCAGATTCCTGATTCTTACCTTAGAAGTCACCGCGAATTGGGTGGAGATTGTCCGAACGGGAAGGGCAAGATCGAAATGATCAAAATAGGCGGAAGAAGTACCTATTTCTGTCCCGATTGTCAGGAGTTAAGATAGGTTACTTCAAAATCAGACATTGGTCTACTCAGCTGCCAGATGCTGTAGATCAAAATCCTAATATTTTATTAGTACTACCGGGCTTCCGAACTTGATTCGGTAGTTTTGCAGGAAGACATTCTAAACATTGCTTCATCCAGGTTCCCTATGACCTATTTGGGAACGTTGAAAGATGAAACGATAAAGGGAATAAATTAGCAATCCGGGCCGGAATACCCGTTAAAACTACATAAGATCGTGAAAGAAAAACCAGGAAATACCACATTACCATCAAGTAAGGAAGAGCTCGCCAAACTGGCCGCTTTGGAATCCGGAAACTATAAATATTCAGTTGAAGATTATTTTAAAACTCCGGAAGCATTTTCGTTCAAATTATCTCCAGATGGAAAATACATTGGATATATGAAACGAAGAGTTTCAGGAGAACGGGATCTCTATCTAAAAGAAATCATTTCAGAAAAAGAAACTTTGCTAAAATCACAGGGGGAAGATCTTATTCGTGGATTTGCCTGGGCAAGTGAGGACAGGATCGTTTATATGCAGGATAAAGGAGGCGATGAAAATTACCATGTTTATGGGGTGGATATTTCCGGAGCAAATGATGTAGACCTTACTCCGTATGATGGGGTGCGTGCCAACATCTTATCTTCTTTAAAAGAAGATAAAGATCATATGATCATCCAGATGAATAAAGACAACTTGCAGCAGGAAGAGCCTTATCTATTGAATGTGAATAATGGAGAGATCACAAAACTTTACACAGTAAAAGAAGGTGATGATCCAGTAGCAGGTTACAACTTTGACAGTAAAGGAAATCTTCGTGCAATTACAAAAATCAAGGACGGGGTTAATACGGAATTACTATATAAGATCGATGGTGAATTCAAGCAGTTAAAATATACAGATTTTAGTGATGCCTTCAGTATTTCTTCATTTAATGTAGATTCTGAAAATCCAGATCTTGCTTATGTAGTTTCCAATCTGGATGGTGATAAGACCGAAATACAGATATATGATCTTAAGCAGAATAAGAAGATAGAAACCATATTCAGTAATGAAACATTTGACGTTTCAGGGTTGACGCTGTCGAGAAAGCGTGATTATGAAATTGACTACTTCAGCTACACCGGTGAGAAAACCATAGTGGTTCCTGTAAGTGAAACCTATTTAAAGATTTACGCAAGGCTAAAAAAGGAGTTTGGAGACAAACAATTCTATACAGCTGGCAGAACAGATGATGAAAGTAAATATATGATCGCTGTGACCAGCGATAAGATCGTTGGCGAGTATTACCTGTACGATGTGGAGCAAGACGAAGTAACTTTGCTATATAAGTTATTACCGCAATTAAAGGCGGAGGATATGGCCTCTATGAAGCCGATCACTTTTGAAAGCCGGGATGGCAAAACCATTTATGGATATATCACTCTTCCGCAAGATTATAAAGCGGGACAGAAATTACCACTTATAGTGAATCCTCATGGCGGCCCGCAGGGAATTAGAGATTCCTGGGGTTTTAATCCTGAAGCTCAGCTTTTCGCCAGTCGTGGTTATGCTACCCTTCATGTGAATTTTAGAATTTCGGGTGGGTACGGAAAAGAATTTTTAAAAGCTGGGTTTGGCGAAATAGGCCGTAAAGCAATGGATGATGTTGAAGACGGAATAGACTTCGTGATCGATCAGGGTTGGGTAGATAAAGACAAAGTTGCTATTTACGGTGGAAGTCATGGTGGTTATGCGGTGCTTCGCGGAATGACCAAAACTCCTGAGAAATACGCCTGTGGTGTGGATTATGTGGGAGTAAGCAATCTAAACACGTTCATGCAAACCATCCCGCCATACTGGGAAAAATACAGAGAGATCATGTACAAGATCTGGTATAATCCAGACAATCCTGAAGAACAGGCTATCATGAATGAAATTTCACCTGCCCTGCATGTGGATAAAATCAAAAGGCCACTGTTCGTAGTGCAGGGTGCAAATGATCCACGGGTGAATATCGATGAAGCAGATCAGATCGTGGAAAGCTTGAGAGCACGCGGAGTGGAAGTGCCTTATATGGTAAAGTATGATGAAGGCCACGGTTTTGGGAAGGAAGAAAACCGACTCGATCTTTACAAAGCCATGATGGGCTTCTTTGCGGAACATCTAAAAGATAAAGAAGTTAGTCCGTTAAAAGGTTAATACTTGCGGAAATTGATTTATCAGAGGTCGATACAGGAATGTGTCGGCCTTTATTTTTTACCATCCCATTCAGCATAGAACTGGTCAAGAAAAACTTCCATAAAAGCGTGACGCTGTTCAGCGATCTTTCTACCGGTAGCCGTATTCATACGCTCTTTAAGCAAGAGAAGTTTCTCATAAAAATGATTGATGGTAGGAGCCAGGGAAGCCTTATATTCTTCCTTGCTCATATTCAGGTTAGGTTTGATCTCCGGATCGTAAAGTGGTCTGTTCTTAAAGCCACCATAATTGAAAGTTCTGGCGATCCCAATAGCTCCAAGTGCATCCAGCCTGTCGGCATCCTGAACGATATCAAGTTCGATAGATCGAAATTGCTGTTGAACATTTCCGCCTTTAAAAGAAATATTCTCTATGATCTTCACGACGTGATCTATGATAGCTTCTGAAACCTTTTGAGTTTCTAAGAAATCTCTTGCCTTCGCCGGGCCAACGGTATCATCTCCACCATGAAATTTAGAGTCGGCAATATCATGAAGTAATGCACCTAATTTCACGACAAGAAGATTTGCTTCTTCTGAAGCTGCAATATTCAGACTATTCTTATAAACTCTTTCAATATGAAACCAGTCGTGACCACCTTCAGCATTTTGCAATGTTTCCTTCACATAAGCGATCGTATGCTCGATCAGCAATTCTTCGGTCATAATCATTTAATATCTGCAATAATGGTTCTTTCAATTTTGGCAATAAGACTTTCAGCATCCATAGAGGATATTTCTATTGGGTCATGTGCTTTTAAGGTCATATTTACGCCAATCCCCATCGGGAAATTTCCGTATTTGAAAAGTTTCCAGGAATTATTGATGGTAATTGGAACTACGAGTGCTTCCGGATTCTTTTTGAAAAGCATCAACATCCCGTTTCTTCGAAATTCCTTGGGTTCTCCAGTTCTACTACGCGTTCCTTCAGGAAATATAACAGCAGATCGTTTTGTAGTTTTTAGATAATCTCCAAATGCCGACATTTTTTGCAGCGATTCTCTTCTGTTCTTGCGATCTATTAGTACTGAACCGCCATGTCTTAAATTGAAGGAAATACTTGGAATACCGTGACCTAATTCTTTTTTACTAACGAATTTTGGATGATGTTTTCTAAAATACCAGATAAGTGGTGGAATATCATACATTCCCTGGTGGTTGGAAACAAAGATCACTGTGCGAACTGTTGGTATATTTGCAGGTTTCTGAATATCGAAAGTAGTTCCCAGAAGATTCAGGCAACGTAAGAGGAAAAGATTGAAGATATCCACGCTTTTTTTATGTGCTTCATATCCTCCAAGTTTCAGGCATACCCACTGGATAGGATGAAAAAGGAGTAAATTCAGAAAAAAGAAGAAATAGAAAATTACCGTAAGCGGGTAAGCAAGAATTTTTTCCATAGGCTATAAAAATACCAAAAATAGCGAAATCTAGAACTGAGGTATAAAAAAACCACGCCGGAAACTGCGTGGTCTTAAATTATATGAGGTGATTCTTAGCAGAACTCGTTATAAGCTCCAATAAGATTTTCAGCGATCATATCTGCAGGGCGACCTTCAATATGGTGACGCTCTAGCATGTGTACTAATTCACCGTCCTTGAACAATGCCATAGATGGCGAAGAAGGAGGGAATGGTACCATAAGATCTCTCGCTTTATCTGTTGCTTCTTTATCTACACCTGCAAAAACAGTTACCAGATTATCTGGTTTTTTGCTATTCTGTAAAGACATTCTAGCTCCCGGTCTTGCGTTCGCTGCTGCACAACCACAAACAGAATTCACTACTACCAGAGTAGTTCCCTTCTTTTCCATAGCCTGCTCAACATCTTCTACTGTGTGTAACTCTTCAAAACCAATACTAGTAAGATCCTCTCTCATTGGTTTTACTAAATCTGCTGGATACATATATCAATTCTTTTTATTAAACTTTATTGAAGCACAAAGGTACCAAATTAAGTTCAGCTTACATATCTCAAATTACTATGTACTAATAGGTTCAGTTTATGACCTGTTCATAGCGAACTCATGAAGCTGATTATAGATTACAACACTAAAATGTTATCTTTGCGGCTAAAGAAAATTGCCCAATGATCAAATGGCTTGCCGCAGTTCTGGGATATATGTACTTCAGGTTTCCCGGTGCTATTCTTGGATTTATAGTAGGTTCCCTGCTGGATAATTACATACGCACCTCTGGTGGTCTGTTTAAATCCATGGCTGGTGGACAAAAGCAAACAGTTTCACCTGGAGACTTTGAACTTAATTTACTTTCCTTAAGTTCCATTGTGATCAAGGCAGACGGGAATGTCTCCCAGCAGGAACTTGATTATGTTCGCGCGTATTTTATACAGGCTTATGGAAAAGAGCGTGCGAATGCCACTTTTCGAACTTTCAACGAAGTAGTTAAGAACAGGCAGGTTTCGGCTTATAATATTTCCAGGTATCTCGCTGCAAGAACAAAGTATCCAACCAGGCTTCAAATTATTCATTTTCTCTTCGGAATTGCCCAGGCCGATGGTCGCGTGAGTGAAGCTGAAGCGGTTATCATTAAAGAGATCGCCGGTCATCTTCAAATTGGAGCCAGAGATTTTGAAAGTATCAAGGCAATGTTCTTTAAAAGCACTAATAGCGCTTATACGATTTTGGAAATCGAGAAATCTGCGACAGACGCTGAAGTAAAAAAGGCTTACCGAACCATGGCGAAAAAATACCATCCAGATAAATTAGGAGACATGGATGAAGCCTATAAAAAAGGAGCTGAAGAGAAATTTAGAAAAGTTCAGGACGCCTACGAACAGATTCAGAAGGAACGCGGACTTTAATTCTCCAGTATTTCCAGGAACTGCTCTTTGTTGAGATATTGAAAATACCTTGCCGTGGCTTTGAAATTTTCATCCAGAAATACCATTGCCGGTAGCGAAAATGGCCTGTTCTTTCGTCTGGCCATGAGCAGAGCGATCTGGTGAACTGGATTTCTTCGGTTTAGTCGTTCATTTATAAACACCTGATCCCCAAAGCGGATAGTATCCTCACTTTCCACATCAAATTTTACTGCGTAATAATCTTTTCTCAATCGCTTCTGAATCACTTCGGAAGAAAAAACTTCCTCATCCATTCTTTTGCAGGGTGCACACCAGTCGGCATAAAAGTCTATAAAAACCGTTTTAGGTTGCTGCAGAAGGGAATCATATAACTGTTCAAAAGTGAGCCATTCTACTTCAGACCTCTTTTGTGCTGAAGTTTCCGCAGAAAGAACAAAGAGTAGAGCAGCAAGGATTACCGAAAACTTCATATTATAAGGATTCTATTTTGAGACCTATGAATACAGAACGCGGATTCCCAGGTCCGTATACGTAATTACTATCACGGTTCTTCCCGATATCAAAATCATCCTGGTAAGCATTGGTCACGTTTTTGACCCCACCAAAGATCTCCATATTGGAATTCACTCTATCCAGTGGAATGTTATAACCCAAACGCAAGCTTAACTCAGCAAAACTGGGCGTGATATTATATTCATCTACATCCTGTCCGGTTCCTTCCCCGGCAAAATGTACAATATCCATCTCTCCTGTATAAACGAGGTTAGCACTTGCATTGAAGCGTTTGCCTGGAGTGTAGGTAAGCGTTGCGTAGCCATAATCGTTTGGTGTACGAAGAAAATCTCTTTTCGCTTCCAGTCCTTCTATGTTTTCAACAGGTTCTTCAAATTTGCTGGATTGTAGTGTGAATCCTGCTTCCAGTTCAAATAGGTAATCAAAATTAGCCCTGGTTTCCAGTGTTAACCCTTTCACAGTAGCGCCCGCACCATTACGTTTTTCAAAACGTTCACCAAACTGATCCTCTCCTAATGGGAATAAATAAAAGGCATCGTTCAGTTTTGTATAAAAACCTTCCAGGGTATAACCCCAGATAAAATGCTCGGTAGCTCGATCGTAATTAATAGATGCAGTGAAACTATTACTTCGCTCTTCGAACAGGTCTTCTGCCAGTGAAATTCTAGAAATTCCGCCGCCGGCAAATGCGATGTGCAGATCTGTGTCAAAAGCCTGCGGAGCACGGAAACCTGTTCCCCATCCCAGTCTAAACTGCGTGGTTTCTTTCAGTTTATACAACAACGAAAGACGCGGACTCACAATTGCATCATCTACCAGATTATGTTTATCGACTCTAAAACCCGAAAGGAAATTGAGATTCTCGGTGACATCCCAGTCATTTTGAAAGAATGCTCCAAAATTTCTGGTCGTTTGATCGATGAGGTAATTGTAAGAAGGGATGATATCGTACACATCATCATATACGAATTCTGCTCCCGTAGTAAGGGTAGTGGTTCCGCCAAGAAAATTGTCGATTCGCTGATTAAATTGTCCACCTCCCTGGTGCGTTTCCACTTCTGAAGTTCCGTAAGGAGGATTGGTAAAAAACTGCTGTTTTTCGATTTCGTCATCTGGAATGATCCCGGTATAATGATCCCGCTTTGTAGATTGACCACCATAATAGAGGATAACCGAACTCTTGTCGTCATTAAAATTTACCTGGTAATCAAGGCTTCCCATTAGAACATTATGAGTTCGCTCTTCACTCTGTTGAGCCAGATATGCGGGGCCTTCCACCATTTCACCACCATAACGGTATTCATACAAACTGCTCAGGCTTAAATTGATCTTGGAATCTTCAGTTGGAAGATAAAAAGCATTAACCCCAAAAGCATTGTCCTTAAGTTCCGGCAATTCAGAATAGTTATCGCCATTCGCATCATATAATTCCCGGGTTCTTCTATTAACGAAAAAATTTGCTCCAGCTTTATAATCCTTGGAGACTACCGTAGCGTTTCCGTTTAGAATATCCTGGTTTGCATCGCCATCAATGTTCTCGAAAGTATAGCTAAGACTGTATGAATTTTTCTTCGGAATTTTGGTAATTACGTTGACTGTCCCACCAATGGCGCTGGAACCATATAACGCTGAAACTCCACCGCGAACAACCTCTATACGCTCGATCATATTTACTGGAATTTGTTCCAGACCATATAAACCGGTTAACGGACTAAAGATTGGACGACCGTTCACCAGGATCTGTGAGTATCCGCCTTGCAATCCATTCATTCTTAGTTGGGTGTAATTACAGGTCTGGCAATCTTTTTCAATTCTCAGCCCCGGCTGAAAGCGCAACCCATCAGAAAGGTCTGTTGCAACGACCTGTTCCAGGGTTTCACTATCAATAAGATTTACGATCACTGGAGAATCTGTACGTCTTTTAGCAGTTCTGGTCCCGGTAACTACAATTTCGTCCAGTCCGTTTGGATCTATTTCCATTTCGATGTTAAGAATCTTTTTTCCCTTTACGAGCTTGATATTCCTGTAAACTGTCCTGTATCCCTGGGACTTTACGATTACCTTATACTCACCAGCAGGAAGCTTCAGGCTATAATCACCATTTTCATCTGCACTTGTACCATAAGATTCATCTGAAGTATAGATACTGGCAAACGCCACGGTACCTTCAGAAGAACTAATGGTTCCGGTGATTTCAGAATCCTGGGAAAAACTGGAAATGGATATAATTCCGAAGAGGAGAAAGGATATTATCCGCATAATTTTTTTACGAAGATATAAAATATATTTAGACGAGACTAAAAAACGGATTTATTAAATTAAAAATGTATTTTTGGTGCTATTAAAATGTTATTTATGTTTAGCTTATCTGAAGAGAATTATCTAAAGGCCATATTTCATCTGCAGAATTCCTATAAAAATGGGGTAAGTACGAATGCACTTGCCGAAGACATGCAAACCAAAGCCTCCTCGGTGACCGATATGATCAAGAGACTTTCAGAAAAGGGCCTGGTGAATTACAGGAAATATCAGGGTGTAAAACTTAGTGAAGTGGGTAGAGCTGCCGCAATAGAAGTGATTCGAAAGCATCGCCTGTGGGAAGTATTTCTCGTGGAAAAGCTCAATTTTAATTGGGATGAGGTGCATGAGGTGGCAGAGCAGCTGGAGCATATAAAGTCTGAAAAGCTAACTGCAGAACTTGACAGGTTTCTGGGATTCCCACAGCGAGATCCACATGGAGATCCTATTCCAGATTCAGAAGGGAACTTTTCCGTAGCTAACCGCGTCTTACTATCTGAACTTGAAACTGAAGAAACCGGGATTTGTGTGGGAGTGAAAGATTCGTCTACAGAATTTTTACAATACCTGGACAAGAATAATATTTCTCTGGGAGCGACCGTAACGGTTAAGCAAAAAGAAGAATTTGATCAATCAATGTTGATCGAAATGGACGATAATGAGTTGATAATCTCAAACCAGATCTCAACCAACTTATATATAAAAACAACTTAGAATGGAAGCATTAATTAGCTATTTCGAACAATTGGATCCGGTACTTGCAGCATTATATGCGACCCTTTTTACCTGGGGGCTTACGGCGTTAGGAGCATCGCTGGTTTTCCTGTTTAAAGGGATGAACCGTGCATTTTTTGATGGAATGCTAGGTTTTACCGGTGGTGTCATGGTTGCAGCGAGTTTCTGGAGTTTGCTGGCTCCAGGAATCGAGATGAGTCCCGGCGAAGGATTTGAAAAGACCATCCCTGCGCTGGTAGGATTTGGGCTGGGAGCACTGTTCATCTTTGGTCTGGATAAGGTACTTCCCCATTTGCACGTAAATTTTAAAATGAGTGAAGCTGAAGGGGTCAAAACTCCGTGGCATAAATCTGTATTATTAACGCTGGCGATCACCCTGCACAATATTCCCGAAGGTCTTGCCGTAGGTGTTCTGTTTGGTGGTGTTGCCGCGGGATTTGAAGGTGCCAGTATTGGTGGTGCGGTTGCATTGGCTATTGGTATTGGATTGCAGAACTTCCCTGAAGGATTTGCAGTAGCCATGCCTTTAAGAAGACAGGGATTGAGCCGATGGAAAAGTTTTAATTATGGTCAGCTTTCTGCGATCGTTGAGCCTTTTGCAGCGGTACTTGGTGCCTGGGCCGTAATGACCTTTGAACCAATTTTACCGTATGCTTTGTGTTTTGCTGCAGGTGCGATGATCTTTGTAGTGGTAGAGGAGGTGGTGCCGGAAGCACAGCAGGGAGACTTTACCGATATTTCAACTCTTGGATTTATTGGAGGTTTCATGGTAATGATGACGCTGGACGTAGGTCTCGGTTAGTATTTTGCAACAGGTGCTATTTCCGGTCGTCTTTTTTAAAAAGGCAATATGCGATTTCTCATTATTTTTATGGCATTATATATTTCTTTT
>MDTB01080397.1_pt1 | contig 15964 bp, 12 predicted proteins | sample 811161 | NCBI WGS metagenome assembly MDTB01 (sample SAMN05326650, study PRJNA326480) | marine metagenome | isolation source: seawater | place: Mediterranean Sea | collected 2009 | reverse complement strand
GACAAATTTGGCGGTCTGCGGCTCCTTGATGATGTACGTGACGTTATAGAGGAGTATGTTCGGGCCTAGAATCTCCTCAACAAGATCGAGCAGCGTCGGGTGTGTGGCAAGTTCATAGGGGGATCGAAGAACCGTGTGTACCTTGCTGTGGTAATGCAGTCCATATCCTATCTGGCGTTCTGCGGCCTCAAGCTGCTCGCGATGGGCTTTGGCTTCGTCAGGGTCCACGACCTTAACGCCGTTCAGAAAACCGTCCTGCCAGTACCGCGCCGTCTGCGTTTCCGAATCTGGGGATGTCATCACTCGCTCCTCCATATCTGAGACTCCATCTGAAGTCAGGATTGATAATATTCATTAACCGGCGTTGTGGGAACTTGCCGCAGGCGACACTCAAGATACCCCCAGGCGACACGCTTCTTTTGGCTTCTGAAAAGGCAATAAGCAGGAGAGTAGTATTCACCTACTATAGTGGCTGTCTGGACTGCACGATGAAAGCCTTACCGAATCGCTTTTATACCGACCGCGAGGAATTTCTCGAGGAACGTGAGCGTGTTTTTGCACCCATGTGGACGTGTATCGGATTTGCGAGTGATGCGCCAAACCCTGGAGACGTGCAACCTCTGGAATTCATGGAAATGCCGCTACTGATGGTTCGCGGCAGTGATCAGACCCTTCGGGTATTTCATAACGTCTGTCGACACCGAGGCCATGTCCTTGTCAGCGAGCGAGGCACGGTCAAGCAGTCGCTGAGATGTCCGTATCACTCCTGGACCTATACGCTGGAGGGCAAACTGGCCCGGACCCCGAATATCGGTGGAGTGGGTGTTAATGACATTGCGGATTTTGACCCAGCCGGCTTCGGGCTCTTCGAAGTGTCCAGCGTCGAGTGGCATGATCTGGTTTTCGTGAATCTTTCCGGTGACGCACCTGCTTTTGAAGAATTTATTGCTCCGTTGGAGCGGCGCTGGGAGCCTTTCTGGGGCGCTGGGGGTTCCTCGCTCCTGAGGCGCGCCCCGTCACATTCCTCGATTCGGCTGGAAGTGCCGGCCAACTGGAAACTTGCGGTCGAAAACTACCTCGAGGCCTACCACTTGCCGACGGTGCACCCGGCACTTAATCGTTTCTCCCCTCTGGCGGATCATGAGATCCACCTGGGGGAAGACTTTGCCGGACAGTTGTCGCATTGTTATACGTTGGGCGCAGGTACGGCTCGGCATCTTCCTGTATTTCCGGCGTGGCCAGAAGCGTTATACGAGGAGGCGCAATACCCAGCCTTGTTCCCCAATACGCTGCTCGGCCTACAGGCGGATCACCTATTTGTCATGGTCATTATTCCCCTCACACATGACCGTACTCTCGAGGAAACCCGTCTTTACTGTGTGGGCGACGAATCAGTTGCTGAAGATTTTGAAGATCTGCGCCAAGTCCAGCACAGGTTCTGGACTGAAGTGTTCGCCGAGGATATCGGTGTGGTGACCGGCATGCAGGCCGGGCGCGCCTCTCCAGGCTTTGATGGTGGCGTCCTCACTCCCGTGATGGATAAGGCTACCGCACACTTCCATCAATGGGTTGCAAAGCGGGTAGGAGTGACCCTGGGCTAAAGCCAAAACGCAAGCCAGAAGACGGTCCGTATATCAGTTGGGAATTCTCCCAATAAGCCCCCATACGGTATCGCTCTTTAAAGTCGTAAAATCGCTGTATGAGCAAGGATAAAGACAAAGACGCGCAAGGGTTCAGCACCCGCGCCATCCATTTCGGCTACGACCCCGCCAGCCACCACGGTGCGCTCAATCCGCCCGTCTACCTCAATGCCACCTATACCTTCGAATCCATAGCGCAGGGTCAGCAGCGCTTTTCCGGTGAAGCACCGGGCTACGTTTATGCCCGGGTCGGCAATCCGACCCAGTCAGTGCTTGAAAAGCGGCTCGCGAGTCTGGAAGGTGGTGAGGCGGCGGTTGCGGTCGCGTCTGGGATCGGCGCCATCACGGCGCTACTGTGGTCATTTCTTGAGTCGGGTGACGAGATCGTTGCCGACAAGACACTGTACGGCTGCACATTTGCCTTTATGGAGCATGGGCTTTCGCGCTTTGGTATCAAGGTGCACTTTGTTGATCTCACAGAAACTGACGCGCTCGCCGGTGCCGTGACGCCTCAAACGCGCTTTGTATTTTTCGAAACGCCTACTAATCCGAATATGCGGGTCATCAATATTCGCGAGGTTGCCGAGGTGGCCCATGCCCATGGCGCTCGGGTGATTGTCGACAACACCTACGGCACGCCTTATCTCCAGCGACCTCTGGAGTGTGGGGCGGATTTTGTGGTGCACTCAATGACTAAGTATCTCAGCGGCCACGGCGATCTGATTGCCGGCGCGATCATTGGCCCCGCTGATGACATGGTGACCGTACGCACCGTTGGCCTTAAGGACATGACCGGCGCAGTGTTGTCGGCATTTGACTCCTTTCTCTTACTGCGTGGTATCAAGACTTTGGAACTGCGCATGGGGCGTCACTGCGAGAGTGCCTTGGTGCTAGCGCGTCAGATTGAGTCCCATCCACAGGTCGAAAAGGTGTACTACCCGGGTTTACCCTCGCATCCGCAATACGATCTGGCCTGTAAACAGATGAAGGCCTTCGGCGGCATGATTGCTCTGGAACTGCAGGGCGGATACGAGGCAGGCGTGCGGTTCATGGACGCCGTTCAGGTGGCTCAGCGCGCCGTCAGTCTTGGCGATGCTGAGACGCTGGTACAGCACCCGGCGAGCATGACCCATAACAACTACACTGAAGAAGAGCGCCTAGCCCATGGCATCAGTCTGGGACTCGCGCGGATCTCAGTCGGCCTTGAGAATGTCGAGGATCTTTCTGCCGATATTCTGAACGCCCTTGATCAGTCTGTAGGCTGAGAAAAGAGCATTGGGTATGACTGAAAAGCCGTCTGGCAGGCAGACCCGAGTCGCCATAGTGACAGGCGGGTTTGCCGGGATTGGATTGTCGGCAGCCGCTGAACTCGCGCGGCAGGGCGTCTCCGTGGCGGTCGGTGCAAGAACCGTGGTTGACGCATCACTGAGTCAGTTGGCAGAACTCTCGTCACCGGTGTGGGGTGGGGAACTCGATGTGCGCGATACCGAGAGCGTCAGATCCTTCGTCTTAGAAGTAGAGCGCCAGCTCGGCCCCGTCGATATCCTTGTGAATTCCGCCGGCATCGGGACCCAGCAGACCGTCAGCGAACATGATGAACAGAAGTGGCTTGATGTGATCGACACCAATCTGAACGGCTGTTTTCGGATGATCAAGGCCTGCATGCCGGGCATGATCGAGCGTAAGTGGGGCCGTATCGTGAGCGTTGGCTCTACGGCAGCGCGGACTGCAGTCCCGAAATATGCGGCGTACTGCGCGTCTAAATCCGGCTTGCTTGGGCTCAATCGGGCAGTGGCGCTCGAGGGCGCCACGCATGGTGTTACCGCAACCGTCGTCAGTCCAACCTGGGTGCAGACGGAGATGATGAACAAAAGTTTTCAGGCCAAAGCAAAAGAGCAGGGCACGAGCTTTGAAGAGGAAATTGACGCCCTGGTCCGTCAGGTTCCCCAGCAGCGGCTGGTACAGCCCAGCGAGATTGGCGCACTGATTGCGTTTCTCTGCCGGGAAGAGGCCGCTGGCATCACCATGGAAGATATCCAGGTCAATGCCGCAGCCTGGTGGTGATGACAGGACGCGTTCTGCGATGACGATGCAATCCCGTTGTTTTGAATCAATGGTAAAGGTGTAGCAGATGGATCTGTCAACCAGTTTCGGACTTAAAGGCCTTAAGCAGTTACGCCGTGCCTGGGTAGAGGTTGAGCAAGAGGCGCTCAGCCGCATTACCGGCAAGGTGCGCCCAGGATTACCCCGAGACGATCTCCATCTAATTCGTCGACAGATTGATGACTGTCTTCTGGAGACTGGCGGTGCAACATCTGCCCGGGCGCGCGCGGCACGCCTGGGCGGGGTGTATCTCGATCTTGATACGGGTGGCCGTGATAATTTTCTGAAACTGCTCGCTTTTGAATACGGAGTTAAAGACGATGTGCTGCGTGAGTCGGCTCGTGAATGGTTGGCGCTTGATGCTGAGGGTTCGTCCGAAGATTTACCCGCTCGGCTTGATGCCGAAGCAGGACTGCGGCGGACGCTGAAGTCTCCGCGGATACGCCTTTTGACACAGTTCAATGACCTGCCTGAAGGCATAAAGTTTCTTACCGATATGCGGGCCCAGTTACGCAAGATCCGCAGAGATGACCCACGGCTTGGCGCGTTTGATAGAGAATTCAAGGACTTGCTGGCGTCGTGGTTTGATGTGGGTTTCCTCAAACTGCGTCGGATCGCCTGGGACGCACCGGCGGCATTGCTGGAAACCCTCGCCGAGCATGAGGCGGTTCACGCTATTCGATCTTGGCAGGATATCAAACACCGCCTGGCGGCCCCTGACCGGCGTTGTTTTGCCTTTATCCATCCTCAGATGCCCAACGACCCGTTGATCTTTGTCTGGGTGGCACTCACCGATGGCATCTCTGATCGTATCAATGATGTGCTGAGCATTGATCACGGCGAACTTAATCCGGACAAGGCGGATACCGCGGTCTTTTATTCAATCTCGGCGACCCAGCCGGGCTTGGATGGTGTGGGTTTTGGCAGTTTTCTGATCAAGCGGGTGGTTGACCGACTGAGCCGTGACCACAAGCAGCTCAAGCACTTTGCTACATTGTCGCCGTTGCCCGGCTTTCGGAGTTGGCTGAATGAGCAGTGCGAAATTGCTGGTAACGAACAGCATCCACGTGTGAAAAATGGCCTGCAGTTACTCGCGGCTGCCGATGCCTTGGATCGGATGTTTGTTGATCGCAGTTGGTTGCGTGACGAGGCAGCGCTCGCACAAGCCCGTCAGGCGCTCACGGTTCTAGCAGCGCATTACCTGATGCGCGAAAAGCGTGGGAACGATGTACGGGATCGTGTGGCCAATTTCCATCTTTCCAACGGGGCCAGTATCGAGCGCATCAACTTTCCGGCTGATGTGAGCCGGCGTGGCCAGGACCATTCGGCCGGACTCATGGTCAATTACCGCTACCGGCTCAAAGACATCGAAGCCAATCATGAGTCGTATCACGACAAGGGTGATATAGCCCATTCACGAGCTATCGCAAGTTTACTGAGGACTCGACTGGCTGACTAATCTCGTTGCGTGAACTTCTCCTCTGGAAAACTTGTGCTGGGATTGATCCTGCACCATCTCACTGGATCCCAGTCCAATCCCTTCTAAATATTCGCCGACCCGGTCCCGTTTGACCGTTCTTGGATCGATTTAAATTACTATTGCGAACCATTCGCATTCGCATTAGAATACGGATTGTCGGCAGTTTGAGGGAGCGCCATGATGGACCACTGCTGGACAATAGGCTGGCGAAAGGTATCGAGGCGAAGAAAAAAGCATTATGTCCCGCGCCGCAGCCAGATTGTTAACGTAAAACCATCAACCGAAGAGTTCTCGCAGAAAATGAAGATGAAAAATAAGTTCGCCCTGGTCGGGGTGGCTGTGGTTTCGACCTTTATCGGGTTAACGCCGCTGTTGGCTAGCGCCGGGGAAGTCAATGTCTACACTTATCGAAAACCCCAACTGATTGATCCGATGTTCGAGGTGTTTACAGAGCAGACAGGAATCAAGGTTAATTCGGTTTTCGCCAAGAAAGGGATGCTGGAGCGCCTTCAGAGTGAAGGCGCCAACAGCCCTGCGGACCTGGTCTTTACTGTTGATATAGGCAGGTTATCAGACATCCAGAATGCCGGACTGACCCAATCGGTTAACGCTGCGAGATTCGCCGACGACCTTCCTGAAAACTATCGCGAACCTAAAGGCCATTGGTTTGGACTGACCACCCGGGCCCGGATCATCGTGACGTCAAAGGATCGCGTCAGTCCTGGTGAGATAACAAGTTACGAGCAACTCACTGATCCCAAATGGAAAGGACGTATCTGCACACGTTCTGGAAAGCATCCCTACATGGTCGCGTTGACCGCGAGCATGATTGCGCACCACGGAGAAGCAGACGCCAAGAAGTGGTTGACGGGACTGAAAAGTAATCTGGCTCGTAAGCCACAGGGAAATGATCGTGCTCAGGTAAAAGCGATTAAAGAAGGTGAATGTGATCTTGCGGTAATCAACCACTACTACATGGTGAAGATGCTCAAAGATCCCGAGCAGGTTCCTTGGGCGAATTCGGTGAACATGGTCTTCCCAAATCAGGATGATCGAGGCACCCACATGAATGTCAGTGGCATGGCTCTGACGAAACATGCTCCGAATAGAGCCGACGCGGTCAAGTTGATGGAGTTCCTTGCCAGTGCTCAGGGACAGGAGATGTATGTTAAGAAAAACGGCGAATATCCGGTAAAAACTGGTGTTCCCCTAAGCCCCCTTCAGAATTTCTGGGGTTCTTTCAAAGAAGACTCGCTGAGCCTTGCTGTGGTGGCCGACAATCGCGCGACGGCGATTCGTCTAGCAGATGAGGTAGGCTATAACAACTAATCACAAAGGTTTTGTTTGATCTGAAATCCCGGGGTTCGCCTCGGGATTTTTTTGTCTCGTACGAGATCGTCGTTGTTGCTAAATTCGAAGTCCAATGGTCTATCGAGTATGATTCTTTATCAGATTCAGATGATCCTCAGGGTCTAGTAACTACGCTTCCGTAACTTTGTAATTTTGGCATCGGTAAACATCAACTCCACAGGTTCACACCGTCATGAGAAACTCAGACGGTCCAACCGCTATGTAAATTGGTGGAGCGGTGGGGCGCTGCTGCTGGCGGCACTTGCTGTTATGCCTGTCATAGCGGTTTTGCTGTTTGCGCTAGGCGACAGTGGTGATATCTGGACACATCTGGTTGAGACCGCTCTTTTTGGATATGTCGAGACGACCTTGTGGCTAATGTTGGGTGTCGGCCTCAGTGTCTTTATTACGGGCGTCTCTACGGCGTGGCTGGTCACGATGTGCCGTTTTCCCGGCCGAAAACTTTTCGAGTGGCTGCTTTTGCTCCCATTGGCAATCCCAGCGTACGTGATTGCCTACGCTTATACAGATTTTCTGGAATTCGCGGGGCCAATACAGCGATCCCTGCGCGCGGCGTTTGGTTGGGAAAGTATGCAGGACTACTGGTTCCCAAATATCCGGAGCCTCGGTGGGGCGATTCTGATGATGGGGCTTGTTCTGTATCCGTATGTCTACCTCCTGGCGCGATCTGCGTTTCTTGAGCAGTCTGTTAATGTTCTGGAGGCGAGCCGGATGCTTGGGAGAGGTCCCTGGCGTACGTTTAGCACCGTATCGTTGCCGGCGGCACGACCGGCCATTGCGGTCGGCGTCTCTTTGGCGCTCATGGAGACCCTGAACGATTACGGCACGGTAGACTTTTTTGCGGTTTATACGATGACTGCCGGACTCGTCGACGTCTGGCTCGGTATGGGCAGTTTGGCTGGTGGCGCTCAGATCGCCACAACGATGTTGGTGTTTGTTGTGTTACTGATCATGTTAGAGCGGATGAGTCGTCGACATCAAAAACTCTATCAGCAGGCCAGCAGCCGATATAAACCTTTGCCCGCTTACCAGTTGGGCGGCCTAAAGGCTGGCGCAGCGGTTACCGTGTGCGCTCTGCCCGTGGTCGCAGGGTTCCTGATTCCCGTACTGGTATTGGCTCGTCTTGCATTTATCTACTTCGACCGATCCTGGACTCCCGACTTCCAACTCTACGTTTTCAACAGTGTCGCGCTTTCAGCGGCTGCAGCAGCAATCGCTCTTACGATTGCGTTATTTGTAGCCTATAGCCGTCGCTTACATGGCGGGAAGATCCTGGCATTCGCCACCCGCGTGGCTACGTTGGGCTATGCTGTGCCGGGAGCCGTCCTGGCTGTTGGCATACTGGTGCCGTTTGCGGCTTTTGACAATACCGTAGATGCGCTTTTGCGCAAGTATCTGGGTATATCCTCGGGGCTTCTGTTAAGCGGCACGGTAGCTGCTGTATTGTTTGCTTATGTCGTAAGATTCTTGGCTATTGCAATGGGACAGGTCGAGTCAAGCCTTGAAAAAGTCTCACCATCAATGGATATGGCCGCCAGAACACTGGGTTATCGGGCGGGACAAACTCTGGTGCGGTACCATTTACCGCTGATTCGGGGAGGAATGCTGACGGCAGCGATGATTGTGTTTGTTGATTGCATGAAAGAACTCCCCGCCACCCTACTTTTGCGTCCGTTCAATTTCGATACTTTAGCGACTCACGTTTACGAATTTGCCTCTGATGAGATGCTGGGAGAGGCATCCTTGGGTTCGTTGACGATTGTAGGAGTCGGCTTGATCCCTGTAGTGTTGCTGAGTCGGATGATATCGAACACCCGTCAGACTCTGGGCGCGTCCACGGACTAGTGCTTACATGAAATCGACGCTAATCACGAATTCCGACGACCCATTAACCACGCCTCGGTCGCTGCTCGAGGTGCGCAACATTTCGTGTAATTATGGTCTCGAAAGAGCCGTTTTTGACCTCAGTCTCACTGTTCACCGGGGTGAACAGGTTTGTCTGCTCGGGCCGAGTGGCTGTGGGAAGACGACGGTGTTGCGGGCAATCGCGGGATTTCATCCGCTGCTTACCGGTGAGATCTGTATTAACGATCAGCAAGTGTCCGCCGTGGGGGCAATGGTTCCGCCCGAGGCGCGCCGGGTCGGAATGGTGTTCCAGGATCACGCGTTGTTTCCCCACCTGTCGGTTCGCCAAAACGTGGCATCAGGGCTGCGTTTGTTTTCGGCCGGTGAGCAAAAATCGGCCGTGGACGACATGCTGGACCGGATGGGTCTTTCACGCCATGCAGAGAAGTATCCGCACGAGCTTTCTGGCGGCCAGCAGCAGCGAGTCGCACTCGCCCGTGCACTTGCGCCCAAGCCGTTGCTGCTGCTGATGGATGAACCCTTCTCCAATCTGGATCAGGAGCTTCGGGAGCATATGGGGCAGGAGGTTTCCGATATGCTCAAAGAGAACGGCATCACCTGCGTGATGGTGACACATGATCAGAACGATGCTTTTGCTTTAGGGGATCATGTTGCCGTGATGGCCGATGGCGCAATCATCCAATGGGACACGCCCTACAATCTCTACCATCAACCATGTACCCATTTCGTCGCGGACTTTATCGGTAACGGCATCTTCCTGGCCGGAACCATCTCTACACCGACCCGTGTGGCAACCTCACTAGGCGATCTTGAGAGTGATGCCGATCTGGAAATGACAGTCGATGCCTCGATCGAGGTGTTGATCCGGCCCGATGATGTGGTACATGACCCGGACGGTCCGATACGGGCAAAGGTAGAGAGGCGCGCCTTCAAGGGCGCCCAGATCATGTACACCTTGCGTACAGCTGAAGGCATTACGCTGCTGGCACTTTTTCCAAGCCACGCAAATTTTGAGATCAGTGACGAGGTATCAGTGCGCCTGGCTGTCGATCATTTGGTGGTGTTTGAGCAAGAATCTGAGACATAGCCTGGTCTCGACTTCTAAATGGTGCGCGAGGGGTGAATGACCCATCGTAGGTCGTGATGGTCAATCAGGTTCGTATGGTGTCAGGTAAGCGTCAAGCAGGGAGAGGTAGTCACCGCTCTCCTTTACTTCCATCCGGGCAACGGCGCGATGATGCACCTCATCCGGGCCATCGGCATATCGCAGCGCGCGGCCCCAAGTCCAGTGGTCTGCCAGGGGGGTGTCGGGACTGACCCCCATTGCGCCGAAAGCCTGCATTGCCCGATCCAGCACCGTGGTATGCAGCATCGGTACCAGCGCCTTGATCATCGAGATCTCTTTGCGCGCCGCTTTGGCTCCCTTTTCGTCAATTAACCAGGCGGTTTTCAGAATCAGCAGGCGGGCCTGCTCGATCTCGATGCGCGAGCGCGAAATCCACTCAGCGACACTGCCGTGCTCATGTAGATACCGTCCGAAGGTTTTGCGTTCCTGCGCCCTTGCAGTCATCAACGCAAGAGCGAGTTCGGCAGCGCCGATGGAGCGCATGCAGTGATGAATTCGGCCGGGGCCAAGCCGGGCCTGGGCTAGGGCAAAGCCCGAGCCTTCTTCGCCGAGTAAATGGCTCGCGGGCACCCGTACATGGTCAAAGACGATTTCACAGTGACCTTCTGGATGATGATGGTTCACGACGGTGAGATTTCTGACAACCTTGACTCCTGGCGTATTCATCGGCACCAGCACCATGCTTTGCTGATGATAGGTATCGGCGTTGGGATCGGTTTTTCCCATCACGATCAGCAACTGGCAGTTGGGGTGTGCCGCATTGGTGATCCACCATTTGCGGCCATTGATGACGTAATCATCGCCGTCGCGTTCGATTCGGGTTTGAATATTGGCGGCATCGGAAGAAGCAGTATCGGGTTCGGTCATGGCAAAGGCGGACCGGATTTCACCATTCAGCAGGGGCGCCAGCCATTCGTCATACTGTTCAGCGGTGGCAAACATGTGCAAGAGCTCCATGTTGCCTGTGTCAGGCGCGCTGCAGTTAAATGCCTCGGACGCCCAGCTAATGCGCCCCATGATCTCCGCAAGTGGTGCGTATTCAAGATTGGTCAGGGGTGTCCCGGGTTCTTCCGCCTTGAGTCCCGGCAGGAAGAGATTCCACAGGCCCTGTTGGCGGGCCGTCGTCTTGAGCTCCTCCATAAAAGAGACTGGATAAATCCCTGCATGGACTTCCCGCCGCCAATCCTGGATTTTCGGGACGATATGGGCATCCATCAAGTCCTGAATCTGGCCGCGCAGACCCTCGACCTTATCGGTGTAGGCAAACTCCATAGCACTTAACTCCTAAGTGTGAGCGATGATGCTAGCAGGGATATCGGAGAACTTCCAAGGACTCCCGTACCTGCTGCCTGGGTGTCATCCGGATCCATCACGGATTCAGAACAATCTTTCCTTGTACCGAACGCTGCTCGATCTGTGACAGCGCACGGGGCGCTTCGCTCAGCGGCATCACCGCATGCAGATGCGGGGTAAGTGTGCCGCTCGCCGCCATTTCAAAAAGCTGTCTATGATTGGCCTGCGCCTGTGCAGGATCGCGGTCACAGAAACTGCCCCAGAACACGCCCACGATGCTGTAGCCCTTGACCAGAGGGAGATTGAGCGGAACCTTGGGGATGGCGCCATCGGCAAACCCGATGACGAGCCAACGACCATTCCAGCCCACCGAGCGGGCCAGGGATTTCGCAAGATCACCACCCACCGGATCAAAAATAACGTCAGCGCCTGCGCCACCGGTTAGCGATTTAATAACGTTACGGACATCGTCCTGACCAGTATTGATTGCGACGTCAGCGCCATGCTGTTTGGCGGTGTGCAATTTTTCTTCGTTTGAGCAGACCGCAATCACACGAGCTCCAAGGGCATGACCGATCTGCACGGCCGCGAGGCCCGTGCCGCCGGCGGCACCGGTCACCAACAGAGTCTCCCCTGAACGAAGTGCGGCCCTTTGGATCAGGGCGTGATAGGCTGTACCATGGGCGCACAAGAGCGCCCCGGCGTGATCAAAATCAAGCGCCTCAGGTATCGGGTAGACATGACTGGCCGGCACCACAATGGCCTCGGCATAGGTGCCGAACCGAGGACTCATGGCGGCCACCCGGTCACCGATAGCAAACGTCGTAACGTCCTTCCCAAGGGCTGCAATGGTACCGGCACATTCGATGCCGGGAATAAAAGGAAGCGAAGGCTTGACTTGGTACAAGCCGCGTACCAGCAGGGCGTCGGGAAAGTTGACCCCGACAGAGGCGATGTCGATGAGAACCTCGTCGGCCCCGGGTACAGGGTCTGGCGTCTGTTGCACAGAAAGATCCTCAACGGGTCCGAATGTCTGGCAGACAACAGCCTTCATAAGTTATCACCCCTGGTCATCGCAATATTCAATCCCATCTCGGCAAGCAATGGAGTCAGTGCCCCGACCTTAACTGCTTGCTCGCTTGATGCGTTGCCATCCAGCGCCCGCTTGAGAACTCCCTGGCATATCGCGGCCAGTCTGAAAAAACTGAAGGCGAGATAAAACGGCCAGTTGCTGATGGCTTCAATACCCCGAAGGGTACAGTACTGGCGGACAATTTCCGATTCTTTGGGAATTCCCAACGTCGGTCGATCAACGCCGGCGAGACCCCTGATCTGTTCATGGTTCGGCATACGCAGACACATACAGAAATAGGCAAGATCAGCAAAGGGGTGACCAAGGGTTGAGAGTTCCCAGTCGATGACAGCCTGGATACCGGTCTTTTTGTGCGTCATGATCAGGTTGTCCAGACGGTAGTCGCCATGGATGAGTGCAGTTTGACCGTCGTCATCCGGTGAATGTTCGGGCAGCCACCGCATCAGCGATTCCATTGCGCTGATCGACGTGGTTTCACTCGCGCGGTACTGGTCGGTCCAGCGTTTGATCTGGCGCGCGAAGTAACTTCCAGGCCGACCAAAGTCGGCCAGGCCGATGTTCGCCGGATCGAGTGAGTGCAGGGCCGCCAACACACGGATCTCATCTTGGTACAGAGCAGCACGCTCAACCACGTCGAGTTCGGGCAATGCCGGATCCCAGAAGATTGGACCATCCTCGTGACTCATGACAAAGAAGACGGCACCAATCACGTCGGGGTCTTCGCAAAGGCACAAAACTGAAGGTACCGGTACCTGGGAGTGGGCAAGTGCTGCCATGACCCGAAACTCGCGTTCCACAGCGTGGGCAGATTTCAACAGTTTGCCTCTGGGTTTGCTGCGCAGAACGTACTGGCGGGCCTCACCTCGCAACAGGTATGTCGGGTTGGACTGCCCGCCGGAAAATTTTTCCGCGGACCGGATGACTCCGACAGAGGGGGCTGCATGCTCAAGATAGCGCTGCAGGCGTGTGATATCCAGGTCCGGCTGGGTATTCATGTCGGATCTGGCGACAGGGCAGTCGGCCGGCGATCCGCGGATACCTGACGCTCTGTCTTTTGTTGTTCCTGCCATAGCTGCGCATACAGTCCGCCATCGGCCAGCAACTGTGGGTGAGCGCCACGCTCAGTAATTTCACCGTCGGCGAGAACCAGTATTTGGTCTGCGTTGACGATAGTCGAAAGGCGATGGGCGATCACCAGAGACGTTCGTCCTTTTGAGATTTCGGCAAAGTTACTTTGAATCTCGCGTTCTGTGTTGCTGTCCAAAGAAGAAGTGGCTTCATCAAAGAAGAAAATCCTGGGATCACGCAGCAGGGCGCGGGCGATGGCAACACGCTGCTTCTCGCCTCCGGAGAGCTTGAGTCCACGCTCGCCTACGACGGTCTGATAACCGCCTGGCAGACGTTGAATAAAATCATCCAGTTGTGCTGCTTTAGCGGCAGCCAGAATTCGCCCCTCATCGGCTTTTGGATCCCCGTAGGCGATGTTGTAGTAAAGGGTATCGTTGAACAGCACCGTATCCTGGGGGACGACACCGATAGCTTGGCGGAGGGAATGCTGGGTCAGGTCGAGAAGATCCTGACCATCGATTAGGATGTTTCCGCTTTGTGGATCATAAAAGCGCAGCAGCAGGCGGCTGATGGTGGATTTGCCGGAACCCGTGGGCCCGACAATCGCAGTGGTGGTGCCGGGGGCTACCGAAAAACTCATGTTATGAAGGATGGTGCGCTCGCTTTCGTAGCCAAAGCTGACCTGTCGAAACTCAATGGCGCCTCCCTGGTACCGCAGCGGCTGGGCATGAGTTGCATCAGCGACTTCCGTTTGTTCATCTACCAGTGAAAATAGGTTCTCCATGTCCACCATGGCCTGGCGGATTTCCCGATACACCGTGCCGAGGATGTTGAGCGGGATGGCGACCTGTAGCAGGTAGGTGTTTACTACCACGAAATCCCCCACCGTCATGTCCCCGTTGCGGATATCAAAGGCGGCGAGCACTAGCATCAAGGTGACTCCGGCTGTGACGACCCCCGCCTGGGCCACGTTGAGCAGTGACAAACTTTCTCGAGTACGGACCGCAGCCGTTTCGTAGTTCGCCAGGGCTTCATCCAGGCGCGCCACCTCATGGGTCTCATTGTTGAAGTAGCGTACTGTCTCAAAATTGAGTAGAGAATCTACAGTCCGACTGCCGATGTCGTTCTCGGCATCATTCATTTCCCGCCGGATACGGGTGCGCCAGGTGGTAATGACAAAAGTCAGCCAGACATACAGCGCGATGGTAGTGACCGTAATAGCCGTATAGATGAAACCAAATAGCGCCCAGAGAATGCCGCCGACCAGCAGCAGTTCAATGATAGTAGGGACCACGTTGAAGGCAACAAAGGAGAGTAGGAAACGAACGCTGTTGGTGCCGCGGTCAATAAAGCGGTTGAGCGCTCCCGTTTTGCGCGAAAGATGAAAACGGATCGACAGCGAGTGCAGGTGCTCGAAGACTTTCAGTGCGAGTGCCCGCACGGCGTGCTGCGCTACACGCGCAAAGAGCGCGTCGCGCAACTCATTCAGTGCCAGCGAGGACAACCGGAAGATTCCGTAGGCGAGAAGGACGGAAAGTGGGATTCCGAGCCACAGATTGGTTTCGTGATCAAGGTTGCCGAGTCGGTCTACCGCATCACCCAGTACCAGCGGTACCATGACATTGGCCGCTTTGGCGAGCAGCAGACTCAACATGGCGACAAGTACCCGAGCTTTGAGATCAGCGCGCTCGGCCGGCCAGAGGAACGGCAGGAGAGTGGAAAAAGTCCTGAGTGAGTTTGAAGGTGCTGCGGGATCCATAACGTTAGGCAGTAGGCGCGGTTGGCAACGGGGTCAGGCGCAACCCCGCCGAGGTCGGCAGGTCTACCCCATTGGTTGCCAGTTGAGTGGGGGTTCGTCCATCAGCGCCGCCTGTTCTCGCAGGTCGAGGATATGCTGCTCCCAACTGCGAGGGGTATTAAACCATGGGAAAGCTCTGGGGAAGGCTGGGTCGGTCCAGCGTCTGGCGATCCAGGCGAAGTAGTGCATCAGGCGCAGGGTACGAAGTGCCTCAATCAGGTTGAGCTCCGCTGGATCGAAATCGGTGAAAACCGTATAGCCCTCAAGAAGAGTATTTAGGGAGCGCTCGCGTTCTTCCCGTTCTCCTGAAAGAAACATCCAGAGATCTTGTGTGGCCGGCGCCATTCGGGAATCGTCCAGGTCCACCATATGCGGCCCCTCTTCGGTGCACAGGATATTGCCACGATGGCAATCGCCGTGTGTCCGGATCAGCCTCAGGTCCGGACAGCGCTGATAACACCATGTGACTCTCTGGATCAGGTCTTCGGCCAGCGACTGGTAGGCCGGGATCAGATCGGTCGGAATGAACTCGTGCTCGAGAAGAAACCGCATGCAGTCCGTGCCAAAGGTGGTGACATCCAGTATCGGTCGGTGTCTGTAGGGTTGTTCTCCACCGACTGCATGCAATCGCCCGATAAACCGTCCGAGCTGACGCAGTTGTTCCGCATCTTCAAAATCCGGGGCGCGTCCACCGCGTCGTTCAAACAGGGCGAAGCGGAATTCTCCGAAATACCGCAGCGTATTTCCGCTGTTATCGGCAATGGGTGGCACCAGATCTACCTCCCGCGACGCCAGATCCAGAGAAAAGGCGTGCTCTTCCAGAATCGCCTCCGCGCTCCAGCGGTCAGGACGATAGAACTTGGCGATGAGCGTGTTGCCGTCGTCCAGACCCAGTTGATATACCCGGTTCTCAAAACTGTTCATCTCGAGCAGTCGGCCATCACAATGCAGCCCCTGGCTTTCAACGGCAGCAAGAACCTGTTCAGGTCCAAGGTCTTGATAACTTCCGGCAGGTTTGGCGGACTTGGTCATGGAGGGTCAGGCTGTTTGATTCCGGGGTAGGTTGGGCTTTATGCGCAGGGCGACAACGATCAGGAGCGCTCCTGCCAAAATGAAGATGCCAAAG
>MDTB01052951.1_pt1 | contig 15966 bp, 16 predicted proteins | sample 811161 | NCBI WGS metagenome assembly MDTB01 (sample SAMN05326650, study PRJNA326480) | marine metagenome | isolation source: seawater | place: Mediterranean Sea | collected 2009 | reverse complement strand
ATACTTGCCCTATTTTTTTTTATCCTTATATATTAATTAATGCCAAAGATTACCTACATAGAGCACGATGGAAAATCTCATACTATAGAAGTTTCAAACGGTCTAAGTGTAATGGAGGGTGCAGTTCAAAACAATATACCCGGAATAGATGCTGATTGCGGAGGAGGAATGGCCTGCGCTACTTGCCATGTTTATGTCAAAGATGAATGGTTTAATAAACTTACGAAAGCAGAAGATGGAGAACAAGATATGATAGATATGGCTTTTGAACCAAAAAAGAATAGTAGATTGAGTTGCCAATTAATTGTTTCAGAAGAACTTGAAGGATTAATTGTAACCACTCCATCAAAACAAACTTAAATATGATCAAAACCGATGCAGTAATTATTGGGGCCGGACCCGTTGGATTATTTGCAATTCATCAGTTAGGTATTAAGGGACTAAACTGTCATGTGGTTGATAACTTAGATAGAGCAGGTGGACAGTGTATCGAACTTTATCCCGACAAACCTATTTATGATATTCCTGCAATACCAGCTTGTACAGGAGAAGAATTAACAAAAAATTTACTCAAACAAGTTAAACCCTTTAAAACAAATTTTCATTTCAACGAAAGGGTACAAGAAGTATCAAATGATAATAATAATTGGAAAGTAAAGACAAATAAAAATACAACTTTTCTCACACCCAATATTATTATTGCTGGTGGCGTAGGTTCTTTTGAACCCAGAAAAGTTTCACTAAAAGATGCTGAGAAGTATGAAAATAAAAGTATTTTTTATTCAGTAAGTGACAAAAATAAATTTAAAGGAAAAAATGTAACTATTTTTGGAGGAGGAGACTCAGCGTTAGATTGGGCTCTAGAATTATCAAAAATTGCTAATATAACCCTGGTTCATAGAAGAGAAGAATTCAGAGGAGCACCTCATACTTTAAATGAAATAAAAAAATTAGAAAAAAATGGTAAATTATCTTTGAAAACAAAATATCAATTAAAATCCATAGAAGGAGATAATGATATTAAATCAATTACAATTATAAACGATAATGAAAGAACTGAAAAAATTGATACAGATTATATTTTAGGTTTTTTTGGATTAATAATGAAACTTGGCCCAATTGCCGAATGGGGTTTAAATATGGATAAAAAAACAATAAATGTAAATACTGAAAAATTTGAGACAAATAAAAAAGGGATTTTTGCTATTGGTGATATTTGTTCATATCCTGGAAAAGAGAGACTTATATTATCCGGTTTCCATGAAGCTGCCTTAGCATCTGTTGAATGCTTTAAAAGAGCAAAACCAAATGAAAAATTTAAATTTCAATTCACAACTTCCTCTGATGAGATAAAAGAACGCCTAGGTGTAAAAAAATAGTGATCGAATTACTTACCGCAAATACTCCTAACGGAAAAAAAATCTCTATTATGCTAGAGGAAATAAAATTTAAATATCGAATAACTAAAATCAATATAAATAAAGGAGAGCAGTTCGAACCAAAATTTAGAGCTATCAGCCCATTTAGTAAAATTCCTGTAATAATTGATCATGATAATAATACTTCAATGTTCGAGTCCGGAGCTATATTGATGTATTTGGGAGAGAAAAGTGGAAAACTTTATCCTGATAATAAAAAGTATTTGATAAATCAATGGTTAATGGGTCAAATGGGATATATCGGGCCATTGTTAGGACAGCACCATCAGTTTCATCATTATAATCCGGGTAAAAGCGATTGGGGCGAAGATAGATATTTTAAAATAGCAAAAACTATTTACAAAGATTTAGATGACAGACTAGGCAAAAGTAAGTATCTAGCTGATGACTATTCAATAGCTGATATAGCAACTTTCCCATGGATAGCGCGTCATGAATGGCATGATGTAGGCTTAAAGAATTTTAAAAATTTAACAAGATGGTATGATGAAATATCTAATAGAGAAGCAGTGCTAAAAGGATTTGATCTTTTAAATAGGGATGAAAAAATTCCCAAGCCTTAATTATCAGCGTAAATCTTTTCCTCTTTCTCATGTCTTTCCTGAGCCTCTATACAAAGAGTTGCTATTGGTCTTGCAATTAATCTCGGTAATCCAATTGGTTCACCAGTTTCCTCACAAAAACCATAGGTTCCTTCTTTAAGTTTTTTTAATGCATGGTCTATTTTATTAATCAACTTTCTTCTTCTGTTAGAAGCCCTAAGCTCAACGGTCTTTTCAGTTTGAGAGGATGCTTGATCAACTATATCGGCTGAGGAAATGTTATCATCTAAATTATTTAAAACTACATTTTCATTGTTAGATTTAACAATTTCTTTTCTCCAGCTTGTTAATCTTTCAGAGAAGTATTTCTTATGTTTAGCACACATATACTTTTCTTTTTTTGTTGGAGTATACTTTTTGATGACCTTTTTCGACATATTTAAAAAAAACGAAGTATATAAACGTTTGTAATAGTGTCAATATAATTTAAATTAAAGCTATATTAAATATTTATTAATAATATGGGCAAAAATACTTCTAAAAAATTATTTTTCTATTTTTTAATATGCCACTTACTCATTTGGACTTTAGTACCTTATTTTTTAAATGGTAATTTACCCAGGGATACAATTGAAGCTTTAGCATGGGGCAGCAATCTAGATTGGGGCTTTGACAAACATCCTCCGTTGAGTGCTTTTGCTGTTGAGGTATTTTACCAAATATTTGGTAGCCAGGATTGGGCTTATTATTTACTAAGTCAAATTTTTGTAATAATTGCTTTTATTGCAGTTTATAAATTTTCAGAAGAAATTTTTAACAATAAAAAACTTGTACTCTTATCGGTGCTTTTACTTGAAGGAATTTACTTTTACAACTTCACAACTCCAGAATTTAATGTAAATGTTGCGCAATTACCTTTTTGGTCCTTGACCGTTTATTATACCTGGAGATGTATTAAATATGATAAAGCAACTGACTATGTATTTTTAGGTTTATTTGCTGGTTTAGGAATTTTATCAAAATACCTTTTTATTTATTTAATAATAGGAATAAAAATTGTTTTCTTTTATTTCTTAAATAAAGGAATTAAATTTTCACATTATTTTATTGCAGGACCAATAACTTTGTTGGTTTTGTTACCACATTTTGTCTGGTTAGCTGATAACAACTTTGTAACCATTACCTATGGGCTTCATCGTAGTTCAGGTGATTTTTATATGGGAGATCCAACTTTATTAAACCACTTAAAATACCCTCTTATTTTTTTATTAAAACAAGTTGGATTGCTAATACCGTTTTTTTTAATGCTTTCACTTATTGTCTCAAAATTTAAAATTAAATTTAATATAAAGGATAAAAAAATGATTTTTTTATTTATTATTAATTTTTTTCCTATAGTTCTTATTTTTTTAACGTCACTTTTTTTTGGTATAAATATTAGAACAATGTGGATGACTCCTTTCTACTTATTTTTTGGAGTATGGGTCATCTACATATTGCAAAAAAATATTAATTTAAAAAAAATAAAATTATTTTATTCTTTATTTGCCATCTTTTTTCTTATTTCGCCAATCTTATACTCTTTAAATTCAATAATAAAAAAAGATCAAAGGATAGATTATCCAGCAAGAGAAATTACGAATCAGATTCAAGACAGATGGAACAGAAATTTTAATAACAAGATTAATTACGTAGTGGGACAAGCATGGTGGGCTGGAAATTTATCATATAATTTGGACTCGAGACCAAAATATATTCGTGGTTATTTAAATTTTGTAAATAAAAGATTTAACCCTAATGATGGGATAGTTTATATTGAAGATAAAGCTAGTGTGCTTACAAAAGTATGTCCTGGAGTTTATTTTACTATCCACACAAGGTATATATGTATGGTGGGGAATAAATGATTAAATTTAAAATCTTAATGCCATGCTACAACGATTGGTCTTCAGTTTTTAGATTACTGGAGAATATTGATAAAGAAATATCAAATATTAAGGGGGAATTTTCAGTCATAATTGTAAATGATGGGTCAACTGAAGAAAAACCAAAAATTCAAAATTCTTATAAAAATATAAAGTCAATAAATATAATTAACATTAAAAATAACCAGGGGCATACAAGAAGTAATGCAACTGGAATAAAATATTGTTCAAGAAAATTAGATTTTGACTATCTAATTTTAATGGATGGAGACGGAGAAGATAGACCAGAAGAAATTAAATTATTAATTCAAAAAGCTTTAGATAAAAAAAATATTTCTGTAGTGGCAAGAAGAATAAAAAGATCTGAAGGAATTATTTTTACGATTTTTTATAATTTACATAAATTAATTACTTTAATTTTTACTGGAAAAAATATGAACTTTGGACATTACTCTTGTATAAGCAAAGAGGATTTAGTGTTAATTGCTTCAAAAAAAAGTTTATGGGGTTGTTACTCTGGAACACTCAAAAAATTTGTTAAAAAACTTGATAATATTCCATGCATCAGGGGGAAAAGATATGTTCAGCCATCAAAAATGTCTTTTATAAAATTAGTTATTCATGCTTTTTCAATATTAGCAGTTTTCAAGTACCAGGTATTAATAAGGTCTTGTATGTTTTTTTTACTTTTATTTTTATTTGTTCCAAATTTATACGGTCTTTTTCTTGAAATTATACTTGTAGTTTTTACAGTATCTGTTTTTTTAGCTTCTATGAGGGAGAGCACCGGTGATTTGGCTAATTGTGAAAAAAAAATAGCTAACATAGAAACTGTACACACCAAAAGGTTGTAAAATGAGTCTGTATTAGAATCAAAAGTGAATCAAAACGTGAACATTTGTAAAAACACTATACATTATGTGGATATCTTTTATTAAATTAATTAAAAGAAAGATTAAATGACAAAAAAAAAACTAACATGCCATTGTGGAGGGGTAGAGGCCGAGGTGGAGGTTCCAGAAAATGGTTTTAAAAAAGTCATGCGCTGTAATTGTTCAATATGCAAAAGAAAAGGTTACATTATAGGAGTATCAGGTCCAGAAGATTTCAAGATTGTTAAGGGAGAAAGTTTATTAAAACTTTACCAATTTCATTCAAAAACTGCGGAGCATTATTTTTGCTCAATTTGTGGCATTCACACTCACAATAGACCAAGAATTAACCCAAAAATATTTGGGATTAATATTGCGTGTATTGAGGGTATAAAGCCATTTGATCTAAAGAACATTCCTGTTAACGATGGCGAAAACCATCCTCATGATAAAAAATGATTATCTAAAATTTATTAAAAGACAAGAAGTAAAAGGAAAAACTATTGTCGACAAATTGGGTAAACTAAATAAATTTTACCTACCATTATCTGAATGGATTTACTCAATTTATATAAAAGACTCAAAGATAAAACTAATAGGACTGTCCGGAGGACAAGGCGCAGGTAAAAGCACAATTACAGGTGTTTTAAAACTTATTTTAAAAAAAAAATACGGATTAAATTTATGTGTTTTCTCTATAGATGACTTCTACAAAACAAAAGTCGAAAGAATTAAAATGTCAAAAAAAATACACCCATTATTTTTGACAAGAGGAGTACCTGGGACTCACGATCTAAGTTTATTAATGAAAACAATAAAAAAATTAAAGAAAAAAAATTTTAAAACTGTTCTTATACCTAAATTTGATAAATCTAAAGATGATAGATTTAAAAAGAACAGATGGCAAAAAATTAAAAGAGCGCCAAATGTAATTATTTTTGAAGGATGGTGTGTTGGAGCAAGAAATCAAAATCAAAATATGATCAGTAAATCTTTAAATCAGATTGAGAGAAAACATGACGCAGATCTAAAATGGAGAAAAACCGTAAATAAATACTTAAAAAATCAGTATAAAAAAATTTTTAATTTAATTGATAAATTGGTATATTTAAAAGCACCTAACTTTGATCATATATTTAAATGGCGTTTACTTCAGGAGGAAAAATTAAAATTGACATCAAAAAGTAAAAAGACTATGTCAAAATCTAAAGTTAGAGAATTTATAATGTTTTATGAAAGAATAACCAAACATATGATGAAAGATTTTTCCAATATATCTGATTTAACGATTTTTCTAGACACAAAGCATAGATCGAAAAAAATGAAATACTTTACAAAATGAGAAAAACTTTAATTTTACTAATAGTTTGTTTTTATAGTAATAATCTTATTGCTAATGATTTAATCAAAACTTTATCAGATGCTTTTGATAATAATACAATTCTAAATGCTCAAAGAGCAAGTCTTAAGGCTTCGAAACAGGATGTAAATATTTCAAGAGGAGATTTCCTACCATCAATAACTTTGTCAGGTGATAAGGCAACTCAAAAGGATACAAATAGAACCGATGCTAAAGGGACATCGTTATTAGATACGAGCTCTACACCTGAAACAAGATCTGTTTTAGTAGAACAGAAAGTTTTTGATGGATTCGGTAATTATAATAATTTAAAAAAATCTAAATTAAAATTAAAATATGCAGAGTTTGAGTTAGATAAACTTGAACAAGAAATTTTATTAAATGCAGCTCAAGCCTATTATAATCTAGGATATAATTTCAAAAATTTTGAATTTAATCAGTTAAATGTACAACTATTTGAAAGACAGGCTGAAAGCGATAGATCCAGACTAGAAAGAGGAGAGATTAGTCTTACAGATTTTGCACAATCAGAGTCATCTTTAGCAGGTGCAAGAGCTAAATTAATCACAGCAAGCAATGAACTTGTTTCTGGAAAAAAGAATTTTCAAAAGATTATAAGATCAGAACCACCCGAAGATATAGACTTGAGCTTTTTTCCTATCTTAAAAATACCTACCAGTTTGCAAACAGCAACTGCCATTGCCGAACAAGTTAATCCTAAACTTAATTTAGCTAAAATCGATGTTGAGATTGCAAAAAAGGACCTATTCGTTGCTAGAGGGGATCTATCACCTTCAGCATCAATATCATACTCAATAAAAAAAAATGAGGATTTAAGTTCTTCTGTAGATGAAAGGGAACAAGAAGAAGTTAAAGCAACTGTTAAATGGCCGTTGTTTAAAGGAGGAAAAAATCTTTCATCAGTTAAAAAAGCAAAGTTTAAAAAGGAAGAAAAAGAACTTATTTTAAAAGATGTTTTTTCTCAGGTTCAAATCGATACAGCTAATGCGTGGACTACTTATAGTTCGTCAAAGGGTGTTCTTGATGCTACCGAAGCACAATTAAAAGCAGCAGAAATAGCAAACGAAGGTATTACACTTGAATATGACACCGGGAATGAACGAACTATATTAGAAGTCATTCAATCTAGAACATTATTATTAGATGCCAGAACTAGCTATGCAAAAGCACAAAAAGATTTTGTGATAGCGCAGTTTAATTTACTCGCGTCTATCGGGGATCTTTATTTAAACAATATTAATTAAACTAGTACACTATTTTGTGATTGATTAAAAGAACAAAATGTGTACATTTAAAACATTGATTCGTAATTAAAAAAAAGGAAAAAAAATGACAAAAAATAATTTAAAAGTAATTAAGCCAGACAATAAGAAACAGCAGGAATTTAAAGAGAAAAACAAAGCTCTAAGTGCTGCTATAAGCCAAATAGACCAAAACTTTGGTAAGGGCTCTGTAATGCGTCTAGGACAGCAACAAGCTATGGACGTGGAGTCAATTTCAACAGGATCTTTAAGTTTGGACCTGGCTCTTGGGATAGGCGGACTGCCAAAAGGAAGAGTAATAGAAATTTATGGACCGGAGTCCTCAGGTAAAACAACTCTGGCATTACAAGTTGTGGCAGAAGCTCAAAAAAGTGGAGGAATTTGCAGCTTTGTTGACGCCGAGCATGCTCTTGATCCAGTTTATGCAAAAAAATTGGGTGTAAAAACAGATGATCTTCTAATTTCACAACCAGACACAGGTGAACAAGCATTAGAAATTGCTGATACTTTAATCAAGTCAGGATCATTATCAGTTTTAGTAATCGACTCAGTTGCAGCATTGACACCAAAAGCAGAGTTAGAAGGGGAAATGGGCGATCATCATGTCGGTTTACAATCAAGATTGATGAGCCAGGCTCTTAGAAAATTGACTGGTTCAATATCAAAATCAAACACTATGGTGATATTTATAAACCAAATTAGAATGAAGATCGGTGTTATGTTTGGTAATCCAGAAACAACCTCTGGAGGAAATGCATTAAAATTTTATTCATCAGTTAGAATGGATATTAGAAGAATTGGTGCAATTAAGGAAAAAGACCAAATTGTTGGAAATAGCACGAGGGTAAAGGTTGTTAAAAACAAAGTAGCCCCACCATTCAAAATGGTCGAATTCGATTTAATGTATGGAAAAGGTATAAGTAAAACAGGTGAATTAATCGATCTCGGTGCAAAAGCAGATATAGTAGAAAAATCTGGTGCTTGGTATGCCTACAAGGGTGAAAAAATTGGCCAAGGAAGGGAAAATGCCAAAATTTATTTAGAGCAGAACCCTAAAATTGCACAAGAAATTGAGTTAGCCATAAGAACAAAAGCCGGTCTAATTTCAAAAAAGATTGAAGGAAATCCCACTCCTAAAGAAGAAGAAACAGAAAAATAACGATTTTATCATCCTATCTCTACACGAAAGGCGTCCCCACGCCTTTCGTGGTTTTCTAGTTATAGACAATAAATAAAATATCTGTATTTAATAGAAATATGAGCCGTATTTTAATGAGTGATATAAGGAATAAGTTTCTAGATTATTTTTCAAGAAATGGGCATCAAAAAGTTGAGTCTAGCAATATTGTTCCAGATAATGACCCAACCTTAATGTTTACAAACTCAGGCATGGTTCAATTTAAAAATGTTTTTACTGGAATAGAGAAAAAACCATTTAAAACGGCTGCTACATCCCAAAAATGTATTAGAGCTGGAGGAAAACATAATGATTTGGAGAACGTAGGATATACGCCAAGACATCATACTTTTTTTGAAATGTTGGGAAATTTTTCTTTTGGAGATTATTTTAAGGAAAAGGCTATTTATTATGCATGGGAATTGCTAACCAAAGACTTTGCTATACCTAAGGATAGACTCTTAGCGACAGTTTATTCAGAGGATGAAGAAGCCTTTAAATTGTGGAGAAAGGTAGCTGGATTACCAGAAAACAAAATTATTAAAATTTCAACCGCTGATAATTTTTGGTCCATGGGAGAAACAGGACCATGTGGACCTTGCTCTGAAATATTCTTTGACCACGGGGACAAATTAAAAGGAGGTCCCCCAGGTAGTCCAGATCAAGAAGGAGATAGATTTATCGAAATTTGGAACCTTGTTTTTATGCAATTTGAGCAAGTTTCAAAAGATAAAAGAATTGATTTACCCAAACCATCAGTCGATACAGGTATGGGTTTAGAGAGAATAACAGCTGTTCTGCAGGGCACACACGATAATTATGGAATAGATCACTTCAAAAAGCTAATTTCAGCATCATCCGAAATTACAAATACAAAAATAGATGATAACACAATCGCAAGTCACAGAGTTATTGCAGATCATTTGCGAGCAAGTAGTTTTCTAATAGCCGAAGGTGTTTTGCCTTCTAACGAGGGAAGAGGCTATGTTCTTAGAAGAATTATGAGAAGAGGCATGAGGCATGCTCATACACTAGGAAGTAAAAAACCAATTTTCTTTAAATTATTCGAAGTTCTGTTAAGCGAAATGTCCAAAAGTTATTCTGAACTAAGTACAAGAAAAGATTTAATCACAGAAACATTAAAAAATGAGGAAGAAAAATTTTCATCTCTTCTGGATAGAGGAATGAAAATTTTAGACCAGAATTTAGAAAAAGTAAAAAATAATATTTTACCTGGTGAAATAGCCTTCAAGCTTTACGACACATATGGTTTTCCATTAGATCTTACGGCTGATATTTTAAAAAATAAAAATATAAAAATTAATACCTCTGCGTTCGATAATTCAATGAAAAATAGTAAGGAGTTGGCTAGAGCAAGCTGGAAAGGTTCAGGCGATAAGTCAGTAGAGAAAAAATGGTTCAAAGTAAGAGAACAATTAAATCCAACAGAATTTTTAGGTTATGAACTAAATAAAGCTGAAGGAGTAGTTTTAAAAATATCAAAAGGAAATAAATTTGTTGAAAATGCTAAAGAAGGTGATGAAGTTGAAATCATAACAAATCAAACACCTTTTTATGGTGAGTCGGGAGGACAAGTGGGTGATCAAGGAATTATAACAAATTCTAATTGTAAAATTCATATTAAAGATACTCAGAAAAAAATGGGCGATCTATTTGTTCACTATGGAACTGTTGAAAAAGGTTCATTTAAAATCGGCGAAAGTGTAAATCTTGAAATACATGTTCAAAAAAGAAATAATTCAAGAGCTAACCATTCAGCTACACATTTGCTGCACGAGTCCTTAAGACGAACGCTTGGTAAACATGTAACCCAAAAAGGATCACTAGTAAGTCCTGATAGGCTTAGATTTGATTTCAGTCACAACAAACCAATCGAAAAAGATGAAATGACTAAAATAAACAAAATTGTTAATGAAATGGTACAAGAAGCAAGCTATGTACAGACAAGAATTATGACACCTAAAGAGGCGGTTAGTCTAGGAGCTTTAGCTTTGTTTGGTGAAAAATATGGTGATGAAGTCAGAGTTGTTTTTATGGGTAAAGAAAATAACGGATTCTTTTCAACCGAGTTATGCGGTGGCACACATGTGAAAAATACAAAAGAAATTGGAGAATTTAAAGTAATCAGCCAATCATCTATAGCATCAGGAGTTAGAAGGGTGGAGGCGTTGAGAAATAAAGAGCTTCAAGATTACGAAAAAAATTTAAAAAAGGATAAGTCTTTAAAAGAAAAAAACCTTAAAGATCAAGTTAATTTTGCTAGAAATGAGTTATCAAAATTTAAACTAAAACCAGATTATAAAGACAATCTAAATTTATCAGAAAATCTGAAAAATCTTAATAAACAATTAGAGAAAATTAAAATTAAAAATATTATTGAAGATAAAAATAAAAATATAATAAAAGATAAAAAAGTCGGTAATTTTATATTAAGACAACAAGTTTTAACTGATTTTCCACCTAAGGAATTAAGAGGCATAATAGATCAAGGAAAAAAAGATATTAAAAAAGGCATTGTAATTAGCATCTCTATTTTCGAGGGCAAAGTCGGAGTTGCAGTTGGATTAACCCAAGAATTAACTAAAAAATATGATGCCGTAAAACTTGTTAAAATTGCCTCTGAAGCGCTTGGAGGAAAAGGTGGAGGAGGCAGAAAAGACTTTGCACAAGCCGGGGGTTCTCACAAAGATAAGATTGAAGAAGCCTTTGAAACTCTAAATGGCAAAATTAGTTAAGTTTTTTTTTTAGATTAGAGTCTATTGCTTCAAGAAATTGATTTGTTGTGAGATATTTTTGGTTTTTATTAATTAGGATTGCCAAATCCTTTGTCATATATCCACTTTCAACTGTCTCAATACATACTTTTTCTAAGGTTTCTGAAAACTTAATTAATTCATCGTTACCATCTAATTGACCTCTATGAGACAGTCCCCTTGTCCATGCAAAAATTGATGCAATTGGATTTGTAGAGGTTTCTTTTCCTTGTTGGTGTTGTCTATAATGTCTAGTAACAGTCCCGTGAGCTGCCTCAGCCTCAGCTATTTTGCCATCTGGCGTTCTAAGTACACTTGTCATTAAACCAAGAGAGCCATATCCTTGAGCCACAGTATCTGACTGAACATCCCCATCATAATTCTTACAAGCCCAAATATATTTACCACTCCACTTCATTGCACAAGCAACCATGTCGTCTATTAATCTATGTTCATAAGTAATTCCTGCTTGATCAAACTTTTTCTTAAATTCTTTCTGATAGATATCTTCAAAAATATCTTTAAATCTTCCGTCATAAACTTTTAAAATAGTATTTTTTGATGAAAAATAAACTGGCCATTTTCTAACTAAACCATAATTTAAGCATGCTCTTGCAAAATCTTTAATTGAGCTATCCAAGTTATACATGGATAGAGCTATCCCTGATTCATTAAATTTAAAAACTTCATGTTCAATTTTATCTTTGCCATCTTCAGACTCCCACTTAATTGTCATCTTACCTTTTCCAGGAACTTTAAAATCTGTAGCTCTATATTGATCTCCAAAGGCATGTCTTCCCACTATGACACTTTCAGTCCAATGCGGAACTAGTCTAGGAACATTTTTACAGATTATGGGTTCCCTAAAGATTGTCCCTCCAACAATATTTCTTATTGTCCCGTTTGGAGATCTCCACATTTTTTTTAATTTGAACTCTTTAACCCTTACTTCATCAGGGGTTATTGTTGCACATTTAACTCCCGCTCCGTATTTTTGAATGGCTTTAGCACAATCAATTGTAACCTGGTCATTTGTTTTATCTCTATTATTCATACCTAGATCAAAATATTTTAGATCAATATCCAGGTAAGGTTTGATTAACTTATCTTTTATGAAAGACCAAATTATTCGAGTCATTTCATCGCCATCTAGCTCAACAACTGGATTTTTTACTTTAATTTTAGCCATAATAAAAAATTAATTTGATAATTTAGGATTTTTATACATATTAACCTATAATTATCAAATTATAATTTATGATGCTTGAAAAAATATTCCCAAAATTACACCAGGAAGGGTATAAGTTTTTAGTTATATCCGGTGTTGTTACATTAATTTTATGGTTATTTTCCAATTTTTTTGGATTTATTTTTACAATAATCACTATTTGGGTTTATTACTTTTTTAGAGATCCTGAAAGAGTAATAATTAACAATGATAACTATCTTGTGAGTCCTGCAGATGGAATTATAACAGATATTAAAGAATTAAATGGCCCAATTGAATTAAACCTTGAAAAAAAAACTTTTACTAGAGTTAGTATTTTTATGAATGTTTTTAACTGTCACGTTAATAGATCTCCAACTTCAGGAAGAATAGAGGATATTTTTTATAAACCAGGTAAATTTTTAAACGCATCTTTAGACAAAGCTAGTGACGAAAATGAAAGAAATTATTTTAGAATAAAAAATTCTAAAATCAATGATGAAATAGTAGTAGTTCAAATTGCTGGTTTAATTGCCCGAAGAATTGTTACGCAATCAGAAAAAAATCAAGATATTAAACAGGGAGAAAGAATTGGCATGATTAGGTTTGGTAGCAGAGTAGATTTATACTTTAACAACAGAAAAATTATGGTAAAAGTAGGTCAAAACGTTATTGCAGGTGAAAGTTTGATATCAGAAAAATAAATGCAAAAAAAAAATAAATTTAAAGTAGTTTCTGTTAATAAGACCAGATATATCTTGCCAAGTGTATTAACACTCATCGGTGTATGCTTGGGTATTAGCTCAATCAAATTTGCAATGGATGGAAATTTTAGTTTTGCAATATTGTTTGTAGTAATAGCTGCAATACTAGATGGTCTCGATGGAAGAGTAGCCAGAATGATTAAAGGAACTTCTGAATTTGGTAAAGAGTTAGACTCCTTAACCGATTTTGTTAGTTTTGGGATTGCTCCAGTCTTTATAGTTTATTTCTGGGAACTAAATCAGTTTGGAAGAGTTGGTTGGTTGATAGTATTGCTATTCTCCGTTTGCTGCGTTCTTAGACTTGCAAGATTTAATTTAACTAAATTTGAGGATAAAGAAGAATGGAAAATGAATTTTTTTCAAGGCATACCTTCCCCTGCTGGTGGTTGTCTTATTTTGTTTCCTGTTATGTATGAACTGTCAAGTTTCAGCAATCTATTTCAAATTAAAAATATAAGCCCTTTCTTGGTAGTTTTATCTTCAGTCCTTTTAATAAGCAAGATACCAACTTTTTCATTTAAAAAAATAGTAGTACAGAGACAGATGACATTATTTCTTTTGTTGGGGCTTGGTTTATTTTTTGTTTCTATAATTCAATTTACATACGAAACAATGGCGATCTGTTGCTTGGCATATTTGCTTTTAATTCCTGTTAGCATTTATAATTATAGATCTAAACTTAAAAGCGCCCAAGATGATACTTTTGAAGAAGATCAAAGAGACATCTTGTAATTTCTAAAATGGATAACAAGAGTTATCAAGATCATTTTTTTAAAAAAGCAAAAACTTTAGGTTATAGATCAAGATCAGCTTTCAAATTAATAGAATTAGACGATAAATTTAAATTTTTAAAAAATCCTATAAATTTATTGGATTTAGGCTCTTATCCTGGCGGGTGGTGCCAAGTAGCCAAAAAAAAAAATAAAGATGGAAAAATTTTAGGACTAGATAAAAAATTGATGGATAAAATTAAAGATATTAAGCTGATTAGAGGTGACTTTTTGGAACCTGATTTAAAGTCTACAATACTAAAGTATTTTGATTCGGGCATTGATGTAATTTTGTCAGATATGGCTGCAGACACCACTGGAAATAAAAGTCTAGATTGTATTAGAACTAATCAGTTATGCTCTGAAGTTTTAAAATTTTCTAAAAAGGTTTTAAAAAGTAACGGAGTTGTTGTTTCAAAACTATTTATGGGTGATGATTTTGAGGATGTTAGGCAAATAGGAAAAAACAACTTTAACAAAGTTAATTTTTTTAAACCAAAATCCAGTAGAAACGAGTCAAAAGAGACTTATATCCACTGCGTCGGATTAAATGCTTTATAATATTATAAAATTGTATATAAATATTTATGGCGACTATAAAAGAATCTTTAACCTTCGATGATGTAACTCTAGTTCCTCAATATTCGTCAATTTTACCAAGTGAAGCCTCTGTTAACACATCTTTAGCTCCTAATATCAAACTTAAGATACCCTTTATGTCATCTGCCATGGACACTGTAACCGAGTCAAAAATGGCAATTGCTATTGCCCTGCAAGGGGGTCTTGGTGTTATTCATAGAAATTTAAATATAAACAAACAATGCCAGGAAGTTAAAAAAGTTAAAAACAAAAAACTTATAGTAGGTGCTGCGATCGGTACCTCAAACGATGATATTTTGAGAGCAAAAAAGTTAATAGAAAATAAAGTGGATTTAATTGTTATAGATACCGCTCACGGACATAGTAAAAAAGTTATATCTACATTAAAAAAAATAAAAAAAATTGTAAAAAAAATACCCATATGTGCTGGGAACATTGCAACAGCCGAGTCAGCAAAAGCTTTGATTGGTGAAGGCGCAAACATACTCAAAGTTGGAATTGGTCCAGGCTCAATTTGCACAACCAGAATAGTTTCAGGTATTGGTGTTCCACAAATAAGTGCAGTTATGGATGTAAAAAAAGGCGTTGGTAAAAATAAAAAAGTAAAAATTATATCAGACGGTGGTGTGAAATTTTTAGGAGACGCAGCCAAAGCTTTGGCAGCAGGAGCTGATGCTGTAATGATGGGATCCATTTTTGCAGGAACAGAGGAAAGTCCAGGAAAAAAATTCAAGTACAAAAATAAATATTATAAGTCCTTCAGAGGAATGGGGTCAATAGGGGCTATGATGGATGGTTCTTCTGGAAGATATTTTCAAAAAAATTATAAGGACAAAACAAAATTTATACCAGAAGGCGTTGAAGGAAGGGTAGAATTCAAAGGAAAAGTAGAAAGAATAATTTATCAGTTAACTGGAGGACTAAAGTCATCAATGGGTTATATTGGGGTAAAGGATATCGAGGGTTTGCAAAAAAAATCGAAATTTGTAAAAATTACTAAAGCAGGATTTTACGAAAGTATGGTTCACAACGTAGAAGTTACTAACGATGGAAAAAATTATTTAATATGAAAAAAATTAAATTATTATTACTTTGCTTCTCCTTGTTCATTATTAATAATAATCTTTACTCAAAAAGTAATTATTTTTCACAAGGAAAAAAACTTTTTTTAGAAAAAAATTTTCACTACTCAGTGAAATATTGAATATATTAATTGCTATGTAAAAAAAAATTGTAAATTTATAAATTATTTT
>MDTB01049321.1_pt1 | contig 15967 bp, 19 predicted proteins | sample 811161 | NCBI WGS metagenome assembly MDTB01 (sample SAMN05326650, study PRJNA326480) | marine metagenome | isolation source: seawater | place: Mediterranean Sea | collected 2009 | reverse complement strand
CCCTTGCTCTTTAGGGTTCCATAAAATAAACTCATCAATTTTTTTTGCTAAATCAAAATCTAATTGAGTAATTCCTTTTTTTGCATGATTCATTAATTTTACCTCAACAAAGGCATAAGAAACAACAAGATCAGGGTGGTGCCATGCGAGCTCAGATAGGTGTCCAATAGCATTAACAAGCATCAGCGTACCCTTCCAACTATGAGTTTTATAAGTTTTTCTTATCCACTTCCCATCAAAAGTCCAATCTTTAAAATCTTTTTCAAGCTTTTCTTTAATTTGTTCTTCATTAAAAACTTCTATAACATTTGTCATCAGTCCATCCTCATTATAAATTATAGTTATTGATGAATTTAATTATAGTATAGAGATTATTTAAAATGATAAATATTTTATGAAATAAAAAAATAAAGTGGAAAAAAGTTTTACGATAGATAGCCCGGCTAGATTACATCTTGGATTTATGGAGCTCAATCATACAAATCCAAGAGTTTTTGGAAGCATTGGGTTAGCCATTACAAATTTCAAGTTTAAACAGACAATACAATTTAACAAAAATTTTGATGTAATATGTGGTGACAAAAGTATAAAACTTCGAATTGAGGAAATAATTAAATTGTTTTCTAAAAATTATAAAATCAAAAAATGTAGATTAACTGTTTCTGATTTCATCCCACTTCACAAAGGACTTGGGTCGGGAACTCAAGTTTCGTTGTGTACCGGTTTTTTGCTATCAAAGTTCAATAATTTAAATCTTTCAATAGAAAATATATCAAAATTTCTTGGAAGAGGTCAAAGATCCGGTGTAGGTGTTGAAACCTTTAAATCTGGAGGCTTCATAATTGACACTGGTAAACAAAAAGACTCTATCTCTCCTCCTCAGAAACTGATTGATATTAAATGGCCTAAAGATTGGCAAATAATCTTAATTACAAATACAAATTTTTCTGGCCTTCATGGTAAGAAAGAATCAAATGAGTTTACAAAACTAAAAAATATAAGTTCGAAGTTTGTCAAAGAAAACTGTTTTAATCTTTTAATGAAAATAATTCCTGGTCTTCTAGAGAATGATTTTCATACCTTTGCCAATGGTATACAAAAAATTCAAGAAAATATGTCTGAAATTTTTTATGGAAATAAAAATAACTTTTCAAATCAAAATATTTCAAAGATTTTTGAGTTTTTAAGAGAAAAAAAGTATTTTGGTTTTGGACAATCCTCTTGGGGACCAACTGGCTTTATTTTTTGCAAAAACAGAAACAAGAGAGAAGAAATTTTTAATATGATTGAGAATTTTATTGAATTAAAAAAAATTGAAGGTATTAATCTTTTAATAGTTAGAGGAAGAAATTTTGGAAGTAAAATTTACAAGGAAAATATATGACAAAAAAAAATATACTACATATGATCAGTCCTCAGGGAAACGTAAGTCCATTTGACGTAAACATGGCTTGTGATGCTGGTTATGACTTAGTTATTCCTTACACTAATGTTAATCTTACCGATGTTAAAAGCTTGGTTCAGGATGCCATTTTTTCAAGATCAGTTTCTAACGCAAAAAAAACAGGGATTTTTATATGCGGTAAAGATGCATCCTTAGCTCTTGACATGCTTGATACTGCAAAAAACTCTATGGTTCCGCCATTTGAAGTTTCAGTTTTCCCTGACCCGGCAGGGTCCTTCACAACAGCTGCAGCTATGGTTGCGTGTACTGAAAAAACTTTAAAGGAAAAATTTAAGACAAATTTTGATAATAAAAATATTATTATATACGGTGGTAAAGGAATTGTTGGAGGTATTTCTGCTGTAATGTGTGCTCAAAACGGAGCGAAATGTACTATTGTTGGTTATGATGGCATAAAAAATGTTCAAAAAAAAGCTGATGAATACAAAACTAGATATGGAGTTAATATTATACCTGGAGATGGATCCACAGACGAATTAAATTCATCTTACTTACCAGAGGCTGATATTATTTTTTGTGCAGCCAGAGCTGGAACGCAGGTCATAAGTATGGACCAGTTAAATAAAGCAAAAAATGTAAAAATCTTAGCTGATGTCAATGCAGTTCCTCCTGCAGGATTAGAAGGTGTTGGATTAAAAGATGATAACAATGAGCACCCATGTGGAGGTCTATCAATTGGTCCATTAACTTCTGGAGATATAAAAGTTAAGACTCAGTACAAAATGTTTGAAAAAATGTGTGCTACAGACAAACCGATGTATTTAAACTTTGATGAGGCGCTAAAAACCTCAAGAGAAATATTGGACCTTTAAAAAAAATAATCATAGTTAGTTCTTACTGTGAAGACTTGGCGAAGATTTTCTTCAAAAAGAATTTTGAAGTTTTTGCAATCTGCTTCTATAACAGTCTAAATTTGAAGAATTACTGCAGAAAAATAATTTTAACAAAAAATTCAGATTCCAAAAACCTATGCAATATACTGAATAAAATAGATCCATTAAATAAAATGAATATTCTTATTGGATCGGGTTTTGCAGAAACTATTTCTCAGGACATAGCTTCTAAGAGAAATAATTATGGAAATAACTTTGAAACAATTAAAAAAACTAAAAGTAAAGTTTTCTTTCAAGAGTTACGGAAACAAAAAATAAACTTCCCAAGAGTATCAAACAAACCAAAGGGAAATGGTAAATGGCTTGTTAAAGAATATCAATCCTTTGGTGGAATTAAAGTTAAGCCTTTTAAACAGTCTCACAATATAAATGATAAAGAGTATTTACAAAAATTTATTGATGGAGATTCAATTTCTGTTCAATTTTTTGTCGAAAATAATAAAATAAAAATTTTAGCAATTTGTGATCAGATTATTACAAATTCTGAAATAGGGCTTTTTTTAATTAAAAGTATAATTACAAAAAAAATCAATAATAAGCTATTAAAAACAATTTATAATCTTGTGGAAAAGATTTCCAAAAATTTTTTACTTAAGGGGATTAATAATTTAGATTTGATAACACAAGGCAAAAAAGTTTTTTTATTAGAAGTTAACCCCAGGCCCGGCTTAAGTACTAATATTTTGAATTCGATTCACAAAAATCTTTTTGAAATTAAAGGTCCAAAAAATAAAAATGCATTCAATGGTTACTACTCATCGACTGTCATCTACGCACGAAAAGAAATCAAAATAAATAACAAAAAAAGATTATTCTTAAAAAAAATTTCTCATTCCAAGCAATTTTCTGAGCTTCCCAACCTCGGCGATATTATAAAGGTTGACGAACCTATTTGTTTGCTTCATCTTAAATCAAAAAATAGAATTTTTTTGAATAAAAAAATTGAAAAAATACAATCTAATTTTTTAAAAAAAATTGAGGAATTTTAAAATGAAATCAAAATTTAATTTTAGTGTTAATAGATATTCCAACCTATTAGTAAAAAATTTAATTGAGCACAAAGAAAAGTTCAATTTAGAGATATTTAAAGGTCCATTAAATTGTAAAATAATTGACGCTGGAATAAATATAGCTGGAAGTGTAAATGCAGGATTAAAAATTTCTGAAATCTGTCTTGGTGGCCTAGGAGAAGTAACTATTTTACCAAGCCAAAAAATTAATATTTCTTCATATTCAATAAGTGTTCATTCCTCAAAACCCGTTTTGGCCTGTTTGGGTTCTCAGTATGCAGGTTGGAGTTTGAGTCATGAAAATTTTTTCTCTTTAGGATCAGGTCCGGTAAGATCAATTGTTCAGAAAGAAGAAATTTTTAAAGAAATTGACTATAAGGATAAAAGCTCAAAAACATCAGTTGTATTAGAGGTTGATAAATTTCCTCCAGAAGAAGTTGTAAAAAAAGTTTCTGCTGATTCTAATGTTCAACCAAAAAATTTAACTTTTATAATAACTCCAACTACATCAATTTGCGGGAATATCCAAGTAGTAGCTAGAGTCTTAGAAGTGGCTATTCATAAAATTCATGAATTAAAATTCCCACTTGAAAGAGTAATTCATGGAATTGGTTATGCCCCCTTACCACCTATAGCAAAAGATTTTATAACTGGAATGGGAAGAACAAATGACGCCATAATATATGGAGGAGTTGTACAACTTATTATTGATGGACCAGAAGAAGATCTTAAAGGTCTTTCAAAAACTTTGCCAAGCTCATCTTCATCTGACTATGGAAAACCATTTAAAGAAATTTTTAAAAAATATAACCATGACTTTTATAAAATTGATGGCTCCCTCTTTAGCCCCGCTTTGATAATTATTAATTCAAAAATTTCAGGAAAAACTTACATTGGCGGAAAAATTAATGAGAAATTAATAACTAAGTCATTTTCTTAAAGAATGCAGACTATTGCAATTATTTCAGATCTTCACGACTGGCATTCTAATCAGATAGAATCATTTCTTAAGAAGCATAAATTTAAAACTGTAAAAGTTACTTTTCAAGAACTAAAATTCAGCTTCAAAAAAAATAAAATTTTTTTTGAGAATAATAAATTACTTAATAAAGTAAGTGCCGTATGGGTTAGATTTTTAAAAAATGGAACAATTGAGGAAATTACAACAAAATTGACAATTCTGCATTTACTGGATGAATCAAAAATTTATGTACACAATTCTGGGTTAACAATTGAAAAAACAGTAGACAAAATTAGAACAACAGGAATACTTGAAGTAAATAACATCAAATCACCTGAAACAACTATTTGGTTTGCGAAAAATAAAAAAAACCTGAATAATAATTTTTGCAATGAAACAAAATATCTTGTGAAACCAATATTTGGATCGCAAGGTAAAAATATTTTTTTAGTTAATAATTTCAATCAACTAAGAAAAATTAAGGCAATCGGTGAAGTGTTCTATTTGCAAAAATTCATTGAAACTGAAGAAAAAGAATATACTGATGTGAGAGTTTTAGTAAGTAATCATAGAGTAATCTCTTCTATGGAAAGATATTCAAATCATTTTATTACTAATGTTTTTCAGGGTGCAAAATATAGGCAAATTATTTTAAAAAAAAATATAAAAGATTTATGCATAAAGTTATCAAAAATTTTTAAACTAGGGTATGGAGGCATAGATTTAAAAATAACTAAAAATGGTGTTTTTGTACTTGAAATTAATTCAGTTCCATCATGGAAAGCTATACAAAAAATTTCTAAAATCAATATTTCGGAAAAACTAGTGAAAGATTTTATTAGAAATATTAAAAAATGAGGATTTGTTTAAAAAGGATTTATTATCAATGCTGTTATGAAGAATTAAGGATTCTAAAACCAGGAAATCATTCAATAAATTCAAAAATTTTGGGTATGAATCATAAAAAATTTGAATTAGGAGCAAAAATTTCTTCAGAAATTTTATCAAATAAAAACCTATCTTTGGGTGAATCAATATATAAATCAGCAACAGAGTGTTATAAAATATTAAGATCAAACTATAATCTAGGAATTATATTACTATGTGCCCCAATCTTTAAGATAAAAAATATGCACAACTTTAGATACGAACTAAATCAAATTATAAATAATATTTCAGAAAATCAGGGTAAATTAATTTTGAATTCTATAAAAGAAGTGTCACCAGCTGGAATTAAAAAATATTCAGGGGAGGGTAGTGTTAACATAAACAATAATATTAGTTTTAGAAAAATTATGAAAATTGGGGCAAAGTGGGACAGAATTTCAGGATGCTATAACAATAATTATTCAGAGATTTTTTCAAAGGGTTTACCATATTTAGAAACTTCAAGAAAAAAACTTTCTTTTTCTGATTCAATTTCACTAGTTTTTTTGAACTACCTTTCAAATGATTATGATAGTCACTTACTGAGAAAATATGGTATTGAAAAAGCTTCAAAAATAAAGGAAAAAGCATCTGTAGTTAAAAAAATGACAAATATGACAAAAATGGCTATTTCTATGAAAAAATTTGATTGTTATTTGAAGTTTTTTAATTTAAATCCAGGTACGTGTGCAGATTTAACAGTTACCACCTTGCTAATAAGTAAAATAAGGGATATATTCAAATTTCAAATTTAATTTTTGTTAAGTTTTACTAACTATTAAAATTGGAGGAAAAATGGCAAAAATCACAAAAATGTTAGTTGGCGAGTCACTTGTTGGTGATGGGAATGAAGTTGCTCACATAGATCTAATAATTGGTCCAAGAGGAACTCCGGCTGAAACTGCATTCGCTAATGCACTTACCAATAACAAAGATGGCTTCACAGCTCTTCTTGCAGTTGTTGCACCTAATCTTATGACAAAACCAGCAACATGTATGTTTAACAAAGTTACCATTAAAGGTGCAAAACAAGCAGTACAGATGTTTGGTCCAGCTCAACATGGTGTTGCAAAGGCTGTTATGGACTGTGTTGAAGAGGGTACTATACCAGCCGATGAAGCTGAAAACCTTTTTATCTCTGTTGGTGTTTTTATTCACTGGTTAGCTGAAGATGATAAAAAAATTCAGGAATATAACTATCAAGCTACAAAAGAATCTATTGAAAGAGCTGTGTCTGGCGAACCTAAAGCAAAAGACGTTGTTTCTCAAAAAGATTCCGCAGAGCATCCATTTGCTGCGAAGTGAGATTCATCCGACATGAAGTCATCAAGTAGCGCCGGCAGTGGTGGATGGCTTTCAAGGTTGTTATCCATTTTTAAAAGTTAGCATTAAGGATAAGTTAACTGCTCAAATGCTTGTGAACGAGGGTTGAAACAATTGCTGATTCAACCCCTACGTTCTTTAGTCTCTTCAAATCTCTGAGATACCTTACTCCACCTGCATAGTGAAAATTGAAATTTGGTAAATCTTTTATAATCTTTTTTACCTCTTTAAAAAGTATTCCACGTCCACCCACATTTCTAAGAAACATTAAAATTACATCCGGCTTAAATTTTGATTTTTTAAGAAAATCTGTTGATTTGTCATTATCATTCAAAATATCTAAGGATATGAAAATACGATGTTTATAACCAAAAGTCCTTAGATTATATTTTTTCATTTTTTCCGTTCCTAAAACAATAAAAAAATTACTAAGTTTTTTTCTTTTTAATTTTTTTTTAAAATTATGGATTGAAATTGGGTAATCAAATCCAGAATCAATTAAAAAATCTATTTCAGGAAATTTTTTTAAAATTTTAAAAATTAGTAAATTATTTGAATGGAGGTTCTTAATAGCATCCAGGTCAGCAATATAAATTTTATTAAGTTTGAATTTCTCTAATGTTTTTTTAATTAAAACAATTGGATCAGATAAATCCAAATTTCCTAATCTAAGAGGCTTATAATTAAATCTAAATCCTGCAAAAGCTCGAACAACCTTACCTTTTTTCAAATCAATTGCTAAGATAATGTCTATATTTATGGTCTTAAGAGATGAATTCATTTTATTTGAATATTTTACAGCAATGCCTTGTATTAAAAAAAATTATAATAAAAAAATTTTTGCTGAGGCACAAAATCTTTCAGATCAATTAATTGGTTTTTTTTTAAAGGATAAAGATCTAAAAAAGATACACGTAATAAGAAACCTCAAAATTTCAAACTTAAAAGATAGTAGAATTAAGTACCATCATGTAAGTGAAAATGTATCACATGATAAGATATTTAAATTATTGAAAATCAATGACATGATATTAATTTCTCCTGAGTCAGATCGAATAAATATTAAATTAATAAAAAAGCTTAATAAAAAATTTAATTTACTAAATTCAAGTTATGATATTCACAAACTGTTTTCTTCAAAAAAAAAAACCTATGAAATACTGTCTAAAAAAAAAAATTCCAGTCGTAAAAATTGAAAGGAAAGTAGAAAAAAATTCAAATTTTAGTTTTGTAACCAAGCCAATATATGGGGCAGGCTCAGAAAATGTATGTATGATCCAGCCAACAAAATCAGACATAAAAAATTATAACAATTTAATTATTCAAAAGTATTATGAGGGTATTAAAGGAAGCTTCTCAATGATTTGTAAAGGAAAAAATGCACAGGTTTTGAGTTGTAGTAAGCAAATCACTGATATAAAAAATAAAAAAATTTTTCAAAAAGGTCTTGTAGTAGGAGGTTTGGAAAAATATAGGAAAGACTTTCAAAAAATTTCAAAAGAAATAATCTCAAAATTCTCTGGACTTTTTGGATTCATAGGAGTCGATGTAATTAAGATTGAAAATGTGTGGCATGTACTTGAAATTAACACAAGGTTCACAAGTTCACTTCTAGGAATTGAAAGTGCTTATGGAATTGAGGCCATTAAAAAAATAACTAACTTATATTTGAATAAAAAAGTTGATAAAAAGAAAATCACACTAAAAAAAACTACTAAGGTCTACTTTAATTGAATAAAAAATTACTTTACCTAGGAATAGATATTGGCGGAGCTCACATTAAAATTGTGGGACTAGATAAATTCAAAAATATCTGCTTAATTAAATACAGAAAATGTTACTTGTGGAAGAATCCCAAAAAACTTAAGCAAGAGATAGCTTTTATAAATTCTTTATCAAATAATAAAAATATAATTTGTGGAGTAACAATGACTGCTGAGCTCTGTGATATTTTTCCTAATAGATTGACTGGTGCAAAAATAATACTTAATGAATGTAAAAAAATAAAGTTTAAAACTTTTTTATATTCTAAGTCAGAAAAAATATTTGAGAAATTACAATCAAACAATTTATTAAATTTAATGTCTATGAACTGGCATTCAATTGGAAGGTATCTAAAAAATTTGGTAAAAAATGCTCTCGTAATTGATTTTGGCTCAACTACAACAGACTTTATCTGTATAAAAAATGGTAAAATTATGAATAAAGCCTTCAATGATTTCAAAAGGTTATCAAATGGCGAAATTCTTTACACAGGTCTTATGAGAACACCACTTTTCGCAATAAAAAAAAATGTTAAATATAAATCAAAAAATATAAGTATTATTCCTGAATATTTTTCAAATACATCAGATATTTATAGGATTAACAAAAAAATTAAAAAGGAGTTTGACATTGATGATGAAACTGACCTTTCTGATAAAAATATTATTGGAAGTTATAAAAGAATAGCAAGATCTTTTGGTATGGATTATCACTCTAAAGATAAGTTATTTATTAAAAAATTATCAGAAAATATTATGAATGAACAATTAAATACGATCAATAAAAACACCGAGAAACTCTTAAAAAAATTTAATATGAAAAAAAAATCTCTAATAATACTTTCAGGAATTGGGCAAGAAGTCTTAAAAAAATTATTTAAAAATAATAAAGTAAAACTTTTAGAGGATTATTTCAAAAGCCAAATTTCCTCAAATAAAAAGCTTGCAACATATCATGCACCAGCAGCATGTATTGCAGGGCTCCTAGCTGAGATTATCGAATAGTATAATTTTTTTAATTTACTCATCGAAAGTTCTTTTTTTCTATTCTCACCTTCACAAACTGCAGACCTAAAACCAACTATTTTAGGTTGTAACTCTGCAAGTTGAGAAATATTTGAAATATTAAGTTTTCCTGCAAGTCCAACATCCATGTTGTTGAGTGAAGATTGCTCTAATAATATTCTTAGATAATCTAGGGAGCAGATTTTGAATAAATTACCTAAATCCTTAGAATATGTATCTAGTAATATGAAATTATAACCGAACATTTTAAACTCTTTTATATTTTCTTTTACAAAATTTCTTAAAAACTCATTCTCAACAAAAATTACAGGAACCAATTCTGTTTTAAAGTTTTTTTTTTTTATACTATTCAATAAAAATTTTAACTGCTTAATATCACTCGTAAATATACCAAACTTTATATAGTCAAGCTTCAGACTATCAAATAGCTCCAATTTACTTAAAATTTTATAAACTTTTTCTTCGTCACCTAAGGTAGCTGATATTTTTATTTTATTACCAAATTTATAAATAATCTTTTTCAAATTATTAATTTCCCAGGATCCAATTGCGCCTTTGTCTGGATCCTTAAGATCTAAGATATCAACATATTTTAAGCATTCTTCAGATACTTCGTCTATCGATCTAAAGCTAATTAGAATATTTAAATTATTTTCTAGTTTATTTTTCATCTGTTTTTTCATTAATGAATTTTAATATTTTTTTCCAAGATTTTTTTTCTAAAGATCCTGCCGTTTTTTCAACTGAAATACTCAAGTAATTTAATTCGTTTAAAATTTTTTTTTTATCTAATAAATGTACTCTTGAAGCAAGTATACATGCTTCAATAATGGATGCCTTTGCTCTATTATGTCCCTCATAATTTTTTATTTGAAAAGACTTATCAATTTCACACACAAAAGTTGGTCGTAATTTATCTTTGATAATTTTTTTTACTCTTACTTGTTCATAACCAAAACAATTTTCTAAAAAAAATCCTGGAAATTTTCGACACTTCTTTTTTTTAAATTTTTTATTTCCGATTATACAGTCAACAAAAAAACTTGTGTTATCAGTATAGTTAACCACTGCACATTTTGTTGATTTAAGGTTTAATAAAGTTCTCGAGGGGATGTAAGGCGATATATATATCTGGTTTTTATTTTTCTTAATTCCAAAAGGAGAAAAGTTTACTTTCCCTTCATTGTCTATCGTAGAAACTATAGTCTCAATAATCATTTTATTTTTGTGTTACTTTTAAATCAGGTCTCTTCAAAAGATTCTGTTTTTTCTTTTTTACAGCAATACCCCAATTAAGTTCATTGTCTTGGTCATAATCTTTTCCTAATTGAAACGCTATCTGAGCTCTTGCTAATTCGATTCCAAGATAAAAGGCATGACTCGCATCATCATCAACTTTCATCTTATCAAAAAAATCGTAGGGATCACTTCCCGAACTAAAAGTTTCAGAATTAAAAACATTTATCCCATTATTAGATAAAAAAATTCTGAAGTTTTTATCTTTAACCATAGATTTCATTTCTCTTAATTCTTTCATTGATTTTCTTTGTGTTTTTCTCTCAGAAATACACATTAAATTGTTATTTATTCTGAAAGGTAACCTTTGATTCGTTTTTGAAAAGTGCATTATTTTTCTTGCTGCATCTGTTTCTTTAATAGAGTTCTTGCAGTGATTACTTACTTGAACAACTAAAACTGCATTTATTGACAATTCTGAAACAAGTCCCATCAAAATCATATTAGTTCCTACTGAATCACAATCGGTTAATTCCGTGAGGTTTCCTGTTCCCATAAGAATTTTTATATCAGGAAATTTACTTCTTAACTTAATATATCTATCAATAGATTTTGCAAATCCGTAGTGAATAGGATCAAGAATTGGATCTGCAAAAAAATCTTTTTTATTTTTTATCATGTCCTGAATTAATCTTTCAAGTGATTTAAGATTTCCTTGTTTTGAAGGAATTAAAACTGGCAAGGACTTAATCTCATTTAAAATATGTTTGTTTTTTTCACTAACACTTAAAATGTAATCTGCCCCAGCTTTACTTCCTCTAATCAATTCAGAATTATTAGCAGAATCAATTGAAACTTTTACACCAAGCGATCTAACTGCTTTTACCGTTTCTTCTAAATGATTAAATTTTGTATCAGGCATGCAACCAAGATCGATCACATTAGCTCCGTCCTTAATATATTTTTTTGAGATCTTTACTATTTGAGGTATTGATAGGATCGCTGCATCAACAATTTCAGCAAAAATTTCACAATCATAATCCTCTAATTTGTCGTCAACCATTTTCATACCAAAATAATCTGGGATATTACTTACATCATCAGGCCCCCTCTCAACAGGAACATTAAAGAAATTACTCAGTTTTTTTAAGTTTCCTCTGAACTTTCCGGGTACAATAATCCTGTCAAAACTTTGATTTTTTGATAGTCTTCTCATTATTATGCTTTCGGACATCAATGCAGCTACATTCACTCCTATTTGATTAATTTGGTAACTAAACTCAGGTTTCATTGAATTAAGAATCCTCTTAAGTTGTCTTTTAGCCAATTTTCCAGTCAAAAAAAGAATTTTTTCAGACACTTTTATTTCTCCGAATAACTTTTTTTTCTAGATCTTTAAAACTCATTACAACATCTGTTTGAGAAAATTTTTTTAATTTTTTTACATTTTCTAGATCAATATCTCTTGGAAAAACATCAACAAAACCACTAGGTGCAAATGTCCTTAATTCTGGTGCTGTATCACACGGAAAATAAATACAAAAAACTTTACATTTTCCGGCCTGGGCAAAAATATTTGAAGCCAAAGAGTCCGAAATCCCATAGACGCATTTTGCAACAGTGTTACTTGATGTGGGTGCCATTACAAGAGTATGATATGTCCCTTTATAAAATTTACCAACTGATACTGAGCTGGCTGAATTATCTTTGTAAATTTTAATACCCTTAGAAATTTTTCCTTTTTTTTTGTACATCACTAAAACTTCCTCAGCTGCCTTTGATACAAAAACATCAACATTTTTTAGGGTATTAATTAATTCAATTGTTTCATTAAAAAAATGTCCTGATCCAGTTAAAACCCAAGCCCACTTTTTTTCTTTATCACTCATACTATTACTTTATTTAACTTTGAAACAATATATTCCCAATCTGTTGAATTTTCAAACAAATCAATTATCTCGGGTCCAACAATTTTAAGATTCTTTTTTCTTTTAATGTAATTTTTTACATTAAGGTCCAAAATTTTTTTTTTTTGTAAATCTTTTAGTTTTAGTTTTTCCTCTTTTGCGAAACTTAAAGACTTAACAAAGACAACGCCTTTTGATTTAGTATTAGAATAAAGCCAGGTTGCAATAGAGTCAGATGTAGATTCCCAGTTTTTTTGAAATTTTTTTTCAAAACTTAACTTTTCAGTTGGAAGCCACAAATTTAAGTTTTTTTTAATAAAATTTGTAACCTTATTTGTAATTAAAATGTCTGGGTTAATTGATTTTAAATAATAAGCAAAAATTTCTGTAGCTTTCATTGCCAAGATATGACCAGTCTCTTCTGTCATTTTATTAGATTTATAAACATTTCGTACTGTTTCTGCAAAAATTCCTCCACCCACAACTAAAACAATTTTTTGGTTAGCAAATTTCTGAAGAAAATTTATTAGTGATGGTAATTTTGGATTTTTCAACCAACTTCCACCAATCTTTACTATCCACATGAATAGTTAATCTGCTTTAGACAGATTTTCTTTAATTGAGTTATTATCTGAATTTTTTTTTCTGAAAATCTCAATACCAACACTTCTAGTCTCTTTAAAAACTTCAAGTTTTTCTAATTTAAGATTAATTGTCATAACTCTTTTATCCTTGAAACACAAATCAACAATTTTTTCCCCTAAAGTCTCCAATAAATCAATATGCCCCTTTTTGAGAATAGATTTAATATCGGCTACAATATGCTCATATGAGACAAAGTTTTCGATTTTATGTTCGATACCTGAAATATTATCATCAACATCTAGAGATAAAGATATAGAAATTTTTTGTTTCTTTTTTTTTTCAAAATCATGAATTCCTATAAAGGCATCTAAAGTTAATTCATTAATGAGAATTTTATATGTATTTTTAAGTTTACTTTTTTTATTAAGATCTTTTGGAACCCAAGAGCCGGTAGAGATAACAGAAATATTTTTAAAATTTTTTTTCATAATTTTGAATTCTTAGTTGAAAAATTTATTCTTTTAAACCATAAATATATCTTATGAATGCATTGTATAAAATATCAAAAATATTTAAAGTTTCTTTATTTATAATATCCATAATATTTTTATCCACAAATATTACAAAATCACAAGAGGAAAATTCTTCTGAAAATGATTTTAGAAATGCAGAAAATGCAGAAGAGAAGAGAACAAAATGGGGAACCGAGGAATTTAAGCTCGAATTGATTAAAGAAATGTCTTCAGCTAATATTGCACTATTTATTGATGAACATTTAAAAACTATTACGGAGCCTTCTCGCATTTACTACAAGTTTTCGAAAGAATCAACTAGGGAAGATAATTTTATAGGAAATATAGTTTTAAATATTATTAAAGTTGATGATGATAACACAAAACACATAACTTTTAGATATCTTAAGGGTAGAAACAAAGTAAGATTTCCTCCACAAATTGGTGCCAAAGGTAACCCTGTTTTCATGCTTTTTTTTGAAAGAGATGCTCGAGATATGCAAAGATTAACAGGTGGAAATGCCCTATTTTTCAGAAGCAGAATAAGGCACACCATAGCAGCTACTGAAATAAAAGACATACAAATAGAATTTCAAGGAAATAATTTTGCAGGCAAGCAAATTTCATTTCAACCCTTTCTTGAAACTAAATTAAAAAACAGAGTTTCAAGATACAAGACTAAAAAATTTGTGCTAACAATGTCAGAAGATATCCCTGGTTTTATTTTTAAAATAGAAACTTATATTAAAGACTTAGATGACCCTAGTGACATGGTTAAAGAAATTTTGCAGTATCAGGGGGTCAAAACAAACAAAGAACTACGAGATGAATATAAAAAAAGAAAGGATGAAAGCTAATGCTAAAAAAAATTATTTTATTTTCGTTCATAATGGTATCTTTTTCTACAACATCAAAATCTAACGACTTTCCAACTTTAGCTAAGTCAGAATTTGTTTTTGCTTGTATGAGTTCAAACGAATCTAACAGAGACTTTATGGCTAAATGTTCGTGTGCTGTTGATGAAATTGCCAAAAGAATTAGCTATGAGGAATATGCGCAAGCAGAAGCTATTGCTAGACTTTGGGAAGGAGCAAGTCCTAGAGAAGAGGCATTTAAAAGTGTAGGTCTTTCAAAAGAAAGAATGGATAAATTATTCAGAGCTCAGGCTGCTTCAGAACTAGAGTGTTTCTAAAAGTTTTTCGAAATTATGCTCGATAAAGGAAAGTCGCCAGCGTAATTTTTACCTTCGCTGTCTTCAACTGATACTTTTAACGGACTCCCAGAATCTTGAAAGTGGAATGTTATAGCAGGATCTTCTGATAAAGAGATATCAGGGTAAGCCTCTAAAATTAAATCATCATCTTGTTCAATTTTAATATAATTGACAAAATGAGCAGGTATTTCAGCACGTGTAAGTTGATTAAATTGTAACCCTGAATAGTTAGGATGGCTTATTAAAAATTGAGCTTTGCTAAGTGAATCTTTATTACCCGTTTCAAAAAATTTCATTTTCATTTTGCCTAGTCTTGCCATTACAGCATCCATGTCTGCAAGACTGGGGGCGGAACAGCCGCCAGCTGCTTTGACAAAATTTGAGTTCATATATTTTTCACCATTATTCATTTCTACAACAGCCCTTACATAAGTATATTTATCAATTCTTATTCTGGTTGTTAAACTTGCATTTCCAATTTTTGGTGTAAAATTGAATTTTGAAACGACTGGTGAAGGGTTTTCATCAACAATTAAAGTCAATGACTTAACAAAGGTTTCCTCACTTTGGGGCTTTTTAAAATCAATGGAGATTGGGACTATCGCTGCATCTAATGCTCTGTATGGTGTATCAAGTGAGAACATATGACTTCCATCATTGATTACTTCCTCTCCAAAAACTGCTTCTTTTAGGTAATTGTTCCATGTTATCGGCTCCGGAGATTTGTCTTTAGCAAAAGAGCCAGCACTTAAAAAAATCAAAAATATTGCTAAAAAATACTTTAAAAATGAATTTTTAAATTTTTTCAAAATTATATTCATATTAAAAAAATAATTCTAAATGTTTAACAAATCAATATTTTAAAAGTTAGTGATCATAAGACATTGATTTAATTATCTTTTTTTTGAACCTGAACTTTCTTTATCTGTGCTGTTCATCTAGCATTCATTTAGGTTGCATTTATCCACAGTTTTTTTCACATTTTTTTATGAAGTTAAGTCACTGATATTAATAATGATTTTCATATAATATTCAATTTTTGAGTTATTTGTTCATCTACTATTCATTTTTGACTTGAATATGCGATATTCACAAATAATATGTATACTGGGAGGAAATCAAACACTTAAGAACTTCTTTGTTCTG
>MDTB01178302.1_pt1 | contig 15968 bp, 9 predicted proteins | sample 811161 | NCBI WGS metagenome assembly MDTB01 (sample SAMN05326650, study PRJNA326480) | marine metagenome | isolation source: seawater | place: Mediterranean Sea | collected 2009 | reverse complement strand
TATTAATTCTTTTATTGGTAATTCAAAATCTAAGTATTCCATAGTATTATATAAATATATATCATGCAAATATATATTTTAACTAAAAATATTAATAAATTAATTGTTCATAATTTTAATAAGATTATAAAATGATATGTTATCCTAATGCAAAAATTAATATTGGCCTCAAGATTTTATCAAAAAGAAATGATGGATTTCATAATCTAAATTCTTTTTTTTATGCTATCCCTCTTTGTGATGTGTTAGAGGTTAATTTAGGACATAATTTACCTATTACTAAAATAACATATTCAGGTATTAAGTTTCCTAATATTCAAGATGATTTAATTTTAAAAGCATATCATCTTTTAAAACAAGATTATAATTTACCAATTCTCAAGATTCATCTACATAAAAATATACCCTATGGGTCAGGTCTTGGTGGTGGCTCATCAAATGCTACCCATATGTTAATTTTATTAAATAAAATGTTTGATTTAAAATTAAATCATAATGATTTAATTAAATATTCTACATTATTAGGTAGTGATTGTCCTTTCTTTTTGTATGACAAATGTTGTTACGTTACAGGGGTCGGAGACAATCTAGAACCTATTCTTTCTACAAATTTAGATGGTTATTATATTGTTATAGTTAAGCCTAGTTCTAACTTATCTACTGCTGAAGTTTTTTCAAAATATCAAATCAAAAAAAACGTAAAGCCTTTATCTCGTGATATTTTTTATAATAAATGGAGTTCTTTAACAAATGATTTAGAAACAGTTTCGTTTGATTTATGTCCAGATTTACATAATTGTAAGCTTTATTTACAAAAAATAGGTGCAGAGTATATTAGTATGAGTGGTTCGGGGTCTGCTATATATGGAATTTTTAAAACCAAACCAGTTATAAAGCATTTGTTTGATGGGTGGAAATGGGAAGGTTTTATTTAAGTTAATTTTTTAAAAAATAATGTAGCAAATGCAAGACACAAAATATTAGGTGTCCAAACTGTTAAAAATGCAGGAATGTCACTGTTAATTGTAAAAGTAATTGAAAATTTCATTAGAAATATATATAGGAAACAAATTCCAATACCTGTTGTTAGTTTATATCCTAAACCCCCTCTATTTTTTTTGTTCGAAACCAGAAAACCTAACAATGTGAAAATAAAAATAGAGAATGAATATGACCATCTTTCATTTTGTTCAATTTGGTAAATAGGTAAAAATTCATTTCCTCTATTTTTTTCTTTTAATATAAATTGTCTTAATTCTGCATATTTCATTGATTTAATAGATCTGTTTTGTTGAAAAAGTTCTTGCGGGTTCATTTTTAAATCAATTAACATTTCGTCCTGTAGTTTTGTTTGAATCCTAGATGAGTTTAGTACTTTTTCTGTATAATTGTTAATTATCCATAGATTTTTTTCTTTATTCCATTTTATTGTTGCTCCAGAAATTTTTTTTAATAATTTATTTTGGTCATATGTCTGTATGTCAACCCCATAACCTTTCTCATTTTTAACATCATAATTTTTGATAAAAATAAAATTATTGTCATCAAATTTTTTATGTAGTTTTTTTTCTCTTAGGATGTCTTTGTTTTTAATGTATTTGTTTTCAAAATTTAATCTCGCTTCATTTTTTTTAGGTAAAAATGAATTTTGAAAATACAGATTAGGTATAAAAATAAATGCAGCACTTAACATATAAGGTGCAAGGATTCTTAACGGACTTATTTTGTTATTGTATAAAGCAATAATTTCATTGTTTTCACTTAATTTAGATGTAAAAAAAATAACGGAAATAAACGTTATTAATCCACTAAATACAACTCCGTAATGTATGATAAAATTAAAGTAATAATCTTTTATAATTAGATCTGTTGGGGCTTGATGATCAATAAAATTATCAATTTTCTCAGAAAAGTCAAATATCACTGCAATTGCTAGAATTAAAGAAATTGCTAGACCAAAAGTATATAAGAAATTCTTTATTATATAATAATCAAATCGTTTCATTTAAAGTCTTGTGTCTAAAATTGGGACAATATTTTTCTTCCATTCGTAAAAAACACCCTCTGTTATTTTTGTTCGTGCAATTTTCATCAATTGTATGTAGAATGCTAAATTATGTATACTAGCGATTTGTTTTCCAAGTATTTCTTTAGATGCCATTAAGTGTCTAACGTATGCTTTGCTATAGATATGATCTATACTTGCAGTTCCATTTTTATCTAATACTGAGAAGTCTTCTTTCCATTTTCTATTTTTTATATTAATTGTGCCCTCCATTGTATAAATTAGTCCGTTTCTTGCGTTTCTTGTCGGCATAACACAATCGAACATATCTATGCCTAAAGCAATATTTTCTAATAAATTAGCTGGAGTTCCAACTCCCATTAGATAACGTGGTTTTTCTTTTGGTAGTATATCAGTAACTACATCTGTCATTTCATACATTTCATCATGTGGCTCACCTACAGATAGCCCTCCAATTGCATTTGCTGGAAAATCAAAATCAACAATTGTTTGAGCAGAGATTTTTCTTAAATCTTTATAAGTTCCACCTTGAACTATTGGTAACAATGTTTGGTTATAGTCATATAATTCTTTCGTTGTTTCAAACCTATGTTGACATCTTTTTAGCCATCTATGTGTTAATTTCATAGATTTTTCTACGTAACTATATTCACATGGATAGGGGGGGCATTCATCAAAAGCCATAATTATATCTGCGCCAATTATTCTTTGAATATCAATAACACTTTCAGGGGTAAAAAAATGAGAACTCCCATCAATATGCGATTGAAAAGTAACACCTTCTTCACTAATCTTTCTATTTTCAGCCAATGAATAAACTTGATAGCCTCCGCTATCTGTTAAAATTGGTTGTGGATAATTTATAAATTTATGAATACCACCTGCTTTTTTGATCACATCGATTTGTGGTCTCAAGTATAAATGATATGTGTTACCTAGAATGATTTCTGCTTTTATGTCCTGAACAATTTCATGTTGATGAACACCTCTAACTGTACCTAGTGTTCCAACAGGCATAAAAATAGGTGTATTAATCTTACCTCTTTGTAATTCAATAAGTCCGGTTCTGGCTTTTGAATGCGCATCTTTTGATGTTATATTAAATTTCATGCAATAGGTTTTTATAAATATAATAGAAAATCATTATTATTATATAATAATATTAATGTTATGGATAATATCGTATATAAGTATTTTACGCTCACAGAGAATCAAAAGAGAAAAATTGATTCTATGAAAAGTATTTATGCTAAATGGAATGATAAAGTAAATCTTATATCTAGGAAAGATTTTGATAATTTTTATGAAAAACATGTTTTACACTCTCTTTCCATATGTAAAATAATTTCTTTTAAATCAGGTACAAAAATTATGGATCTAGGAACTGGAGGGGGCTTTCCGGGAGTACCGTTGGCTATTATGCATCCAAATGTAAATTTTCACCTTGTTGATTCTATTAGTAAAAAAACTAAAGTTTTAAGCTCTATTGTTCAAGAATTGGATTTAAGTAATGTTATTGTTCTTAATAAAAGAGCTGAAGACATTGATGATTCTTTTGATTTTATTGTAACTCGTGCAGTTGCAAAGTTAGATCAATTAAATCTTTGGTCAAAAAATAAAATTTCATCTCAAAGTAATAATTCAATTAAGAATGGATTAATCTGTCTCAAGGGTGGAGATTTATCTAGTGAACTAGCAAAATTTAATCACAGTGTATCTAAATATTTAATCAGTGATTTTTTTAAGGAAGAATTTTTTTTGAATAAAAAAATTATTCATTTTTTTAATTAGGAAAAGAGGAAAAATCTCCTCTTTTCTAATCTTTATTCAACAATTAATATATCTCTTTTTAAATTATTATTTGACTCTAATTCTATTATATAATATCCTGACACGAATTTGTTTTCAATACTGTATTCAGTATTTTTTGTAGAGCTTGAATAGATTAACTTACCTGTTAAGGTAATTATTCTGATGTCAAAATTATCTGAATTAGGGTTTGTAAATTTTAATTTTGTATAGTTAGTTAATGGATTTGGATAGAGAGTCCATTCAAAATCATTGTTTTCTTGCAAACTCACTCCATCACAGGCATCTCCAATTCCATCATTGTTAATATCCTCTTGATTTGGATTGTAAACTAAAGGACAATTATCAATTTCATTACAAATAAGATCTGTGTCATTATCATTTAGACATGAACCGGAACAATCGTAAAACGGTTCTGGATATTGACAGTCCCCTTCATTAGTTGCGTTAGGGTCATAATTACATGCTTCAGAATCCATACAGCCACTTATTTCAAGGTCATCACAAACTCCATCTTCATCTAAATCATAACAGTTACCTTCACAGTCATAGTCCTCAATTGGATATGTGATACAGTCATCCATAAAACAGTAATAACAGCTACCATCAAATGCAGTTGCATTCTCATCATAATTACATGCAGTTGTAATTGTACATCCAAATAGTGCGCAAGATCCATCATCTAAAACTGCTTCTGGGTTATAGTTTGATGCATCTGGATTTGTACATCCTACCTCACAGCTCATTTCATAATTATAAGAGTATGTAGAAATACCTTCATATCCTGATGTTAATGTAAATGAATCATCACCAATATTTAGCGAAGTTTGATACCATCCATTACCGTAATATGCAGTCATATTTATAATATAACATCCATCTTCAAAGCAATAGTTTCCGCAATAACTTCCTCCATTTATTCCATTAAAATTATGTTCTGCTACAGTTTCACCTTCCATATTATTAATTTGCCATCCAAAACTTGTATCTGATGTGCTAAATGATATGGCAGGACATTCGTTGTCGTATGTACATGAACAATCATCAACAAATGCAGTTTCATCATAATTATTCGCTTCAGGATCTGTGCATCCAGTAATCACACAATCACAATTATATCCAAAAGAATCTTCTACATATTCTACAGTATAGCCATAGTTTGATACATAGTCAAAGCAAAGATAATTTGATGTTGTATAGTCATAGCCTAGATCTACATAAGATTCATATGTTAAGAGATATTCACAACTATACTCACAAGATCCGTCATCATAATTCGCCTCTTCATTATAATTATCAGCTAAAGAATTTGTGCAACCCTCAACAATACAATTATCATCATTATAGCCAAAAGGAGCTATTGCACTAGATCCAGTTGTAAATGTGTAGTCATATTCATCGATACTCAGTACTGCATTATTCCACCCATCACCATAAGAATCAATCATATTAATAGTGTAGCATCCATCATTAAAGCAGAAATTTTGACATTCAGGAGCATTTCCAGATAGTACAGTGTCTCCATTTTCATCAACAATATTCCAAGAAACCTCTGTTGGATAACTTCCTCCAGTCACACTAACTGATGAGCAATTATCTTCATATATACATGAACAGTCATCAACAAATGCTCCTTCATTATAATTTATAGCGGTAGAGTCTGTACAGCCTAAGATTACACAGTCACAATTATATCCAAAGCTAATAGCTTGTTCAATTGTATAAGTTCCATTTGTCACATACATATTACAATAATAGTTAGATATGGAGTTGTCGTAGTTGTTGTCAACATATGACTGATAATCTAATAGGTATGTGCAATCTAAAATACAGGAGCCATCATTTGTATTTGCGTTTGGATCATAATTTTCAGCAAAGCTTTGTGTACATCCGTATATTGGCTCTTCACAAAGTAATTCTGCAGACCATCCATATCCAGATGCTGAATTAACACTACTGTCTGTAGTCCACTCAACTATTAATGTTTCTCCACCAACTACAACTCCATCTAATTCTCCGTTATATTGAACACCGTTTACATAAATTTGGTCACAGCAAGACTCAGTAGATCCACTAAAATTAATTGTTATAATTAAACCTGGAGGAGCATTATATGTTGCGTTGAATGATTCATCATCGCCATAGTTCATAAAATTTAGTTGAGTTTCACAATCTTCACACTCTGGATCACCTTCATAGAAACAAGTGCCACTTTCAGTCGTAGCGGAGGGCGAATAGTTACATGCTGAAGGGTCCATGCAACCCGAAATATCATCGCTACATGTATTACATGATTCTGGACAAATTTCATAAATACTAATACCAAAACCAATTGAATCAATTACGGAGGATAAATCTGTATCACAACCAAATGTTAAAAGTTCAGGACACGAAAGTCCATATTGTACCAATATGCCATCTGGATCATCAGTACAATTTATATCCTCACCACAATTTTCTATTTCAATCCAAGCTGACCAGTTATTTGGTCCCTCACATTCAACATAAGTACAGTTATCTATAAATAATTCGTAACCTATACTATAAAATTCTCCCTCTTCCCAACAACCTTCTTCAACTATTCCACATTCACCCAGAGTATATTCAAATATATTATTGCATTCTGCATCTTGAGAATTACCATATGTTACACCATCACATCCGCACACAGGATCCCATAAGTCTATCGAAAGACAATTTGGATCTAATTCAGCGACACATCCTGTATTGTTACAATCCCATTCTAAGACAACTATATCTGTTCCGAATACACTTGTCCACGCAGTCACACCTGCAGCTTGGGCAAAACATGAATTGCTATATGTGATGCCATCACAACCAGTAACAGGGTCTTCTACCCAAGGACATATTGCCATAGGGTCTATCCAATCAGGGTTTATACAAGGACAATCTATTGTTTCTTCTTCATCACAAATTCCATTTTCATTAACATCATTAATACACTCACAAGAGCATTCTTCCCATATTTCACAAAATTCTTCATTTACGGTTGTCTCAAAAACTGTGTATGTATTTGGGTTTATAAATGTACACTCACAATCAAATACCAAAATAGGCATATCATCTGGGCAGTTATCTTCACAGATTCCATCTTCATCTGTATCAGAGATGCACCCGTCTGAAAGTTCTTCGCAATAGCTATTGTCAATTGTGTAATTACTATCGCCTTGATAACCACATACATCCTCCCATAACCATACTCCAGTGTACTCATTAGTCCAGCTGCACCCATATGAGATACAGGTAGCTTGATCATTTATATCATAACAGGATCCAGTTGTAATATCTTCAACCCAAGTCCCAACACAATCATCTTCTTCATCACAAATTCCATCATTATCGATGTCAATTTCACAACCTGTAAGAGATGGATTTCCCCCTTCAAATATCCAAGAGCTAATTAAATTAATTTCTTCATCAGAAAGAGGATCCGCTCCCCATGCAGGCATGTACCCGGTAATAACATATTCATCTAATACAGATAAAACATTTGTACTGTTTGTGGTATATCCACCGGCCATTAATTCATCAAAGCTTGTAAGTTCTATTCCCCCTGTGTATGCAGCACCATTAGAGTGGCAACTTACACAGTTAGCATCAAAAATAGGTTGAATTTGTGTTTCATAATCTACTTGACTGTATATAAAGCTACATAGGCAAAGAGTAATAATTGTAATAAAACGTCTCATATTTAAATTAATTAAGTTTGGTAAATTAGGTGCTTTTATAAATGTACGATTAATTATTTAAATTATAATTATTGGGATAGATTGAGATATTCATTTTCATTCGTTGTAAATAAAAAAATAATATTATATTTGCACTCCAAACATAGACATATACTTATAAGATGAAGAGAACATATCAACCATCAAACAGAAAAAGAAAAAATAAGCATGGCTTCAGAGAGAGAATGGCAACCGCTGATGGCAGAAAAGTTATCTCTAGAAGAAGAGCTAAAGGCAGGAAGTCATTATCAGTATCTGATCAAATGTTTAAAAAATAATGATTAGAGTTAATCAATTTTTAAAAAGGTGTTTTTAACACCTTTTTTTGTAAATTAATGTTCATTAAATTTTTATATATTCAATGCCTAAAAATAAATCCATCAAGTCAGTTTTAATTATTGGAAGTGGACCTATCGTTATTGGTCAAGCTTGTGAATTTGATTATGCTGGTTCTCAAGCTTCAAGATCTTTAAGAGAGGAAGGTATTGAAGTCACATTAATTAATTCAAATCCAGCTACTATTATGACAGATCCTGTAGTAGCAGATCACATATATTTATTACCACTTGAGTGTGAATCAATTGAAAAAATTCTTAGCGAAAAACACATAGATGCAGTTTTACCTACAATGGGTGGTCAAACTGCTTTAAATTTATGTATTCAGGCAGATGAAAAGGGAATATGGAAAAAGTATAATGTTGAAATAATTGGAGTAGACATTGATGCAATTAATATTACTGAAGATAGAGAGAAATTCAGACAATTAATGAATAAAATTAAGATACCAGTTGCTCCTGCAAAAATTGCAACATCATTTTTAGAGGGTAAGTCTATTGCTCAGGAATTTGGTTTCCCATTAGTTATTAGACCTTCATTTACATTGGGGGGTAGTGGTGCTACTTTTGTTTTTGAGAAAAAAAACTTTGAAAAAGCACTAAATAAAGGTTTACATGCTTCTCCAATTCACGAAGTTTTAATTGATAAAGCCTTGTTAGGATGGAAAGAATATGAATTAGAATTACTTAGAGACTCTAATGATAATGTTATAATTATATGTTCTATTGAAAATATGGACCCTATGGGGATTCATACTGGTGATTCAATTACTGTAGCACCAGCAATGACATTATCAGATGCATGTTATCAAAGAATGCGTAATATGGCAATTCATATGATGCGTTCAATAGGGGATTTTGCTGGAGGTTGTAATGTTCAATTTGCTGTTAGTCCAGACGAAAAGGAAGAAATTGTTGCTATTGAAATTAATCCAAGAGTCTCTAGGTCGTCAGCTTTGGCATCCAAAGCAACTGGATATCCAATTGCAAAAATTGCTGCTAAATTAGCTATTGGATATACTCTAGATGAATTGAAAAATCAAATTACACAAAATACTTCTGCTTACTTTGAGCCTACATTAGATTATGTAATTGTAAAAATACCAAGATGGAATTTTAATAAATTTCCTGGATGTGATAAATTGTTAGGTTTGCAGATGAAATCTGTTGGCGAAGTTATGGCAATTGGTAGATCTTTTCAGGAGGCTTTACAAAAGGCATGTCAATCATTAGAAATTAGAAGAAATGGTTTAGGAGCCGATGGTAAAAACTGGACTAATCAAGACGATATTCTTTATGCACTTAAGAATCCAACTTGGGATAGAGTTTTTAGAGTTTATGATGCACTTAAAATAGGTATTCCTATAAAACGTATTAAACAACTTACTGGAATTGACAACTGGTTTCTTCGTCAAATTGAAGAACTAATCAATATTGAAAATAAAATTTCGGAACATAGTATTAATTCTATATCTTCAGATTTGCTTCTAAAAGCAAAAACAAAAGGCTTTGCTGATAGACAAATAGCACATTTATTAGGTGCTCTAGAAAGTAAAGTGTTTGATTTAAGACAAAAATATGACATTCAGCGTGTTTATAAATTAGTTGACACTTGTGCTGCTGAATTTAAAGCTGAAACTCCTTACTACTATTCAACATTTGAGAGAAAAATAACTTATCCTGATGGATTGTCATATGCTGAGAATGAAAGTGTAGTCAGCAATAAAAAGAAAGTAATAGTATTAGGTTCAGGACCTAATCGAATTGGTCAAGGTATTGAATTTGACTATTGTTGTGTACATGGGGTTTTAGCTGCTAAGGAAGTTGGTTATGAAACTATCATGATTAATTGTAATCCTGAAACTGTTTCAACGGATTTTGACACTGCAGATAAATTGTATTTTGAACCAGTTTTTTGGGAACATATTTATGATATTATTCAACATGAAAAACCGGAAGGCGTTATTGTACAGTTAGGTGGTCAAACTGCACTGAAATTAGCACAAAAACTAGAAAAATATAATATTAAAATTATGGGTTCTAGTTTTAACTCTTTGGATTTAGCTGAAGATCGTGGTCGTTTTTCACAAACACTTAAAAATATTAATATACCATATCCTGAGTTTGGTGTTGCAACTACTGCAGATGAAGCTACTGAACTAGCTAAGTCACTATCATTTCCCATTTTAGTAAGACCTTCTTACGTATTGGGGGGTCACGGCATGAAAATTGTTATAAATGAAATGGAATTAGAACATCATGTTGTTAATTTATTAAAAAGTATTCCAGGAAATCATATTTTGTTAGATCATTATTTAGAAAAAGCCATAGAAGTTGAGGCAGATGCTATTTGTGATGGAAAGGATGTATATATTATTGGAATAATGGAGCATATTGAGCCCTGTGGTATTCATTCAGGGGACTCAAATGCTGTGTTGCCACCATTTAATTTAAGTGATAATGTTATAGAGAAGATTATTAAGTATACCAAAAAAATTGCTCTTTCATTAAATACAGTAGGTTTAATAAATGTGCAATTTGCAATTAAGAATGAGGAAGCATATGTAATTGAAGCAAATCCAAGAGCATCTAGGACAGTGCCATTTATTGCAAAAGCATATAAAGAGCCATATATAAATTATGCTACAAAGGTTATGTTAGGTAAAAAAATGCTTGATGAAATTAATTTTCAACCAGTTAAAGATGGGTATGCAATTAAAGTGCCTATTTTTTCATTTGATAAATTTCCTAATGTTAATAAAGAATTAGGACCAGAAATGAAATCTACAGGTGAAATTATTTATTTCATCAGTAACCTAGAAGACCCGTTTTTTGTTAAAGTTTATTCTGAGAGGAATTTATATTTAAGTAGATAATGTTAAAGTTTCTCTTTTCTCTAATTATAATTTATTATTGTCTAAAATTGCTCTTACGATTTTTAGCCCCCTTTTTATTGAAAAATATGATTACCAAAATCCAAAAGGATATGAGTAAAAAGAATAAAAAAACAAATTATAAAAAACATCGTAATGGTGATACAGAAGTTTCTTACAAGAAAAATCAGAATATTGATCCAGGGGGAGAGTATGTTGATTTTGAAGATTTAAATGATGAAAAATAAATTGAATACCTATAATTTTTATCTGCCTCACATATTTGCAGTCATAATATTTGCAGTTATAACTATAGTATATTGTTTGCCTATCCTACAAGGAGATAAAATTAATCAAAGCGATTATAAACAGTTTCTTGGTATGTCAAAAGAAATTGTTGATTTTAGATCTGATAATAATGAAGAAGCACTTTGGACAAACTCTATGTTTGGAGGTATGCCTGCATATCAAATTTCGGTTCATTACCCTAATAATATTTTGGTTCAAATTGATAAGGCTTTACAATTGTTTTTGCCTAGACCTATAGGAATTATTTTTTTATATTTTATTGGTTTTTACATACTTTTACTTTCTTTGAGGCTTAATCCACATTTTGCATTTCTAGGTGCATTAGCATTTGGTCTGTCAACATATTTATTTATTATAATTGAAGTTGGCCATAATACAAAGGCTCATGCAATTTCTTATATTGCTCCCTCCTTAGCAGGAATGATTCATTGTTTTAGAAAAGAGAATACTTCATTAACTAAAATGATATTTGGTTTTTTTCTCTCATTTCTATTTTTAGGTTTACATTTGAGAGGTAATCATTTACAAATAACATATTATTTTCTCTTTATAATTTTTGCCTTTTGGATCAATTATATGATTAGAGCCGTTAAGTTAGGTCAGATTGCTAATTTTATTAGGTCTACATCAGTTTTTTGTACTGCAGGTTTATTAGCTATTTTAATTAATATTGGAAGTATCTGGTCAACTTATGAATATAGTAAGTATACTACAAGAGGAATGTCTGAATTAACCCCTAAATCAACTAATCAAACAAGTGGTTTGGATAAGGACTATGCCACATCTTACAGTTATGGAATGTTAGAAACATTTAATCTTTTATATCCAAACTTCAAGGGTGGTTCATCAGTTGGGAAACTATCCGAAAAATCCTCAGTATATGAAGCACTCAGAACTAACGGTATTTCCAAAAGAGATAGTAAAAGTTTTCTTGAAGCTGTTCCATTATATTTCGGTCCTCAACAATTTACAGCTGGTCCTGTTTACATTGGTGCTGTTGTATGGTTACTGTTTTTCATAGGCTTTTTTACATTAAAAAAACCTATTAAATGGATTTTAGTTGTACTCACTTTATTCTCCTTTATTTTAGCTTGGGGAAAATATTTTCCATTGATTACAAATTTGTTCTTAGATTATTTCCCATTGTATAATAAATTTAGAACTGTTTCTATGATTTTAGTTATAGCAGAATTTACAGTTCCTTTATTAGGTGTTCTTGGGATTTACAATTTATGGAAATTAGATATAAATTTGAGTGAAAAAAAATATATTGTTTTAAAGTCTTCGGGACTTTTAATTTTATCGTCAGTTTTTTTCTTATTATTTGGGAATTTAATATTTGATTTTCAATCCATTAGCGATGCTCAGTTTCCTAATTGGTTTACGAAAGCCTTAATTAAGGACAGAGTGTTAATGTATAAATCAGATATTTTAAGATCTATGATGTTTATTGCTATTGGCACAGGTATTATATATTTTGCAATTATTAAGTCTAAGAAACAAAATTTTAAGTGGGTTTACGCACTATCTATTTTAATTTTTCTTGATCTATGGTTTATTAACAAAAGATATTTTAATCATAGCAGTTTTGTTGATAAAAATATTGTAGAGATTCCATTTCAAATGCAAGATTTTGACAGGATAATAAAACAAGACACTAGTATATACAGAGTATATAATTTAAATGAAAGATTGGATCAGGGTGCTCGCACATCTTATTTTCATCATTCTTTAGGAGGTTATCACGGTGCTAAGCTAGGTAAATATCAAGAACTTATCGATTCTCATATAAGTAAAGGCAATTTAAATGTCATTAATATGCTAAATACTAAGTATATAATTACATCCAATCAAAATAGAGAGCCTATTGTTCAAAAAAATGAATCTGCATGTGGAAATGCATGGTTTGTTCAACAAGCTAATTGGGTAAATAGCGCAGATTTAGAGCTCATGTCATTAAATGATTTTGAACCAGAAAAATCAGTAATTATTAATAAGAAACATCAGACTTATGTTGGTGATTTTAGTTTTGATAAAGACAATATTATTGAATTAACATCATATAGACCGAATAAACTTATATATAGAACTCAAGTAAATACTAGAAGTTTAGCTGTATTTTCGGAAATTTTTTATCCTAAAGGATGGAACGCATATTTAGATGGTGTTCTGGTTGATCACATTCCAGTTAATTATTTGTTAAGAGCCTTGATGATTCCAGAAGGAACTAGTGAGATTGTTTTTGAGTTTAAACCAAAATCTTTTTTTATATCATCTAAAATTTCATTCGTGTTATCTTGTTTATTGATACTGAGTGCAATTATATCGTTTTTAAGATTATTTGCAAAAAAGACATGAAAAAGGTATTAATTATTACTTATTATTGGCCTCCTCAAGGTGGGGTAGGTGTACAAAGATGGCTCAAGTTAAGTAAATATCTTTTAAGACATAAATATGAACCTATCATATATACTCAATCAAATGGGTTAAGTTCATTAGAAGATTCAAGTTTATTATCAAGTATACCTGAAGGTTTAAAGGTTTTAAGAAATAAAATTTTTGAGCCTCAAAAAATTGTTTCCCTCTTTACTAAGAATAAACCATCTTCTGATATTTTAATAAAAAACCAAACCAATATTTTATTAAGGATCTTAATTTGGTTACGAGCTAACATATTTGTTCCTGACTCAAGATGTTTATGGATCAGTTCATCGGTTTCTTTTTTAAATAATTATCTAAAAAAAAATCATATTGATGTAATTATTTCCTCAGGTCCTCCTCATAGTATGCATCTAATTGCATTAGCTTTAAAAAGGAAACATAATATTAAATGGATTGCTGACTTTAGAGATCCCTGGACTAGTATTGAGTATTTTGATAAATTACCATTGTTAAAATCACGAAAAAAAAAGCATAAAGATTTAGAATATAAAGTTTTATCTCATTCGGATTTAGTTTTATCAGTCAGTTCCTCATGGGCAAATGATTTCAAGAAGATGGGTGCAAAAAAAACAGCTGTATTAACAAATGGGTTTGATCCAGAAGATTATAATTCACCTCGATATCCTAAACTAAATAATTCATTTGTTATTGGTCATTTTGGTTTGTATAATAAATTACGAGATCATATTTTTTTATGGGGAACACTTCAGAAAATATGTAATAATATACCGAATTTTAAGAGTGATTTAAAATTAGTCTTTTCAGGTGAAGTTTTCAAAGGCTTTTTCGAACAAATTCAACAATTTGATTTAAAAAGTAAATTTGAATATTTCAATTACCTCTCTCATTCTAAAGCTATTAATAAAATGATTAATTGTGATCTTTTATTAGTTACACAAGGAAATACCAAAGCTGTATTAGGTCGATTACCCGCTAAAGTATTTGAGTATATTGGAGCTAGAAGACCAATTTTAGCAATTGGCAAAAAAAACAGTGATTTGGAGAAAGTTATGTCTAAAATTTCCTATGGATGGTTTGTAGATTTTGATAATCACCAATTATTACATGATACAATATTACAGATATATGATTTACGTAATTCTAATGATTTATATTCTGATAATATTGCTCATTTTTCAAGAGAAGAACAGTCAAAAAAATTAATAAAAATAATTGATGATATATGTTCAAAATGATTAAAAAAATTTATAATGAATTAATTGATTCAAATTATTTTAAGAATCTCTTTATATTAACAAGTGGTGTTGGTTTTTCTCAATTAATACCATTGCTTTTATTGCCTATATTAACTAGGTTTTTTTCACCTTATGATTTTGGACTTTTAGCTATTTTTTTAGCTGCTATTCAACTTATTGCCACTTCAAGTACATTTAGATTAGAAATGGCAGTTGTTTTACCAAAAAAAGATACAGATGCTGCAATATTATGTATACGTGCTTTTGTTACACTTCTGCTTATCTCTTTTATTATTACTATTATAACTTTTGGAGCTTGGACTTTTATTATCAATTCAGATTATGAACTGATAATCAGTACTTTAAATATTACTGATTTGATTCGTCAAGATAATTTTAATGATCGATATTTCCCTTTGATTATTTATTTAGTTCCATTAGGTGCTATCTTTTTAGGTTTTTATAATATTTTATATAGTTGGAATAATAGAAAAGAACTTTATAAAAATATGTCATATTCTCATATCTCCCATTCTCTCTTAAGTACGCCTCTTTCAATTGCTTTTTATTTTTCTCCATTGAATAAGTTTAGTTTGATACTTGGTCAAATTACTGGTAGATTGATGGCCTGTTTTTTATTATTACGTCATTTATTAATAACAATAAAATCTATTCCTTATAGTCTTATTATTTCTAGATTACCTATTTTAACTTATCAGTATAGAAAATTTATATATTTTGAAACTCCTCATTCAATTTTAAATTTTTTCGCACAAAAAATTATTTTAGGATTTTTTACTGCTTTTTTTGGTTTATTTACAGTGGGTATTTTGGATTTAGCTGATAAAATTATTGGTAAACCACTAGGTGTAATCTCGAACTCTTTCAAAACTGTTTTTTATCAGCGTTTGACTACTGCCAAAGATAAGCTTGCAATTTTTAAAAAATCAGTGTTTTTAATGTTAGTTATTAGTACTTGTTTAATAATACCTTTTTATATACTGCCAGAGAATTTTTTTGTTATTGTTTTAGGACCCGAATGGGCTGATATAGGTATGTATATAAAATTACTATGTCCCTTATTATTTGCTCGTTTTGTATTTAATGTTGTTATGCCCAGTTTGTCTTATACCTTGCAAAATCATTATTTACTAATTTGGCAATTGATTTATTTAATTTTGTTACTATTTATGTTTTGGTATATACCATCATCGAATGTTGAGGATATG
>MDTB01054336.1_pt1 | contig 15968 bp, 13 predicted proteins | sample 811161 | NCBI WGS metagenome assembly MDTB01 (sample SAMN05326650, study PRJNA326480) | marine metagenome | isolation source: seawater | place: Mediterranean Sea | collected 2009 | reverse complement strand
CCTTCAAATAACTCACCTCTAAAATCAGTTCTAATCCCATAGCACATAACTGGATAATTTAGCCTGTCAGCAACTTGCCCTAACTGTCTCACTTGTTCTTTAGTTAAAAACTGAGCTTCGTCTATGAGAATACAACTTAGGTTCTCAGATTTATTATCTTTTATAAAGTTAATAAAATTAAAATCTTTATTGGCTATTATTGCTTTGGCTTTTAAACCAATTCTCGAAACAATTTGACCCTTTGATAATTTACTTGTTTCATTAGGAAGAAAAATCATTGTATCCAAACCATTCTCTTTGTAATTATGATTAGACTGAAGCAGAGAAGTTGATTTTCCTGCATTCATTGTTGAGTAAAAAAAATGAAGTTTAGCCATAATTTTAATTTAAATAATAAGTAGGTAATAATAGTTCATGAATGTTTTTCAAGAAAGGGGTATCACGCATCTAGATCTTCATGGCGAAAGACACTTTGATGTCACTCCGATGGTTTTAGACTTTGTTCTCAAATATCAAAAAGAATTACCATTAATTATTATTTGTGGTAATAGCAATCAAATGATTAAGATTGTCACAGAAGAATTTAAAAGAAATACAATCAAATACTCATCACCAAGATTTGGTATTATTAGAGTGGAAGGACTATAACAATGAATACATATGACATCTTAATGCTAGAGGATCTTCTATCTGAAGAAGAGCTAAGCATTCAGCAAACTGCTAGGGATTATTGCCAAGACCATTTGATGCCTAGAATATTAGAGGCAAATAGAAATGAGGTTTTTGATAAAGATATATACAAAGAGATGGGCGAGCTTGGTTTCTTAGGAGCGCCCATAGATGGATATGGTTGTGCAGGAGTTAATTATGTTTCATATGGGCTAATAGCTCGTGAGATTGAGCGCGTTGACTCTAGTTATAGATCTGCATATAGCGTTCAAACATCATTAGCTATGCATGCTATTTATAAATTTGGATCAGAAGAACAAAAAGAAAACTATTTACCAAAAATGGCCTCTGGTTCTTTGATTGGGTGTTTTGGCCTGACTGAGCCTGATGCTGGCTCAGATCCTGCATCAATGAAGACAAATGCTAAACAAGTTGAAGGCGGTTATATTCTAAATGGTTCAAAGACTTGGATAACTAACTCACCTATAGCAGATGTTTTAATTATTTGGGCAAAAGACGAAGAGGGTATATTAAGGGGTTTTATTGTTGATAGAGGCTGTAAAGGTTTAACAACTCCCAAGCTGGAAGGTAAATTCTCATTAAGAGCTTCGGTTACAGGTCAGATTTTTATGGATGAGGTTTTTGTAGATGAAAATAAAATGCTGCCTCAAGTTCAAAGTTTTAAAGGTCCGTTTTCATGTCTTAACATGGCTAGATACGGAATTGCATGGGGGTCCCTTGGTGCTGCAGAGTTTTGTTTAAATGCATCTATTCAGTACACAAAAGAAAGGGTGCAATTTAAAGAAGCATTAGCAGGAAAACAGCTTATTCAAAAAAAATTAGCTAACATGCAGACAGAAATCACTTTAGGTCTTCATTCAGTTTTAAGGCTTGGCAGGTTAATTGATGAGGATAAATTTAAACCAGAAATGATTTCGTTATTAAAAAGAAATAATTGTCAAAAAGCTCTAGACATTGCTAGAGAAGCAAGAGATATGCATGGAGGTAATGGTATCAGCGATGAGTACCATGTTATGAGACATGTTATGAATCTAGAAGCTGTGAACACCTATGAAGGCACCTCAGACATTCACAGCTTAATTCTTGGTCAGAACCTAACTGGGTTAAGTTCTTTTTAATTAATTTAGATAAGTAGCGTAGAATTTTTCTAGCTCTGAATAAAGCTCTAGATTATTTTCAGGTTTAACAAATCCATGACCTTCGTCACCTTTAACCATCCAAAAATAATCCTCACCTTCTTTTTTACCAGCTTTTCTTAGTTCCCTTCTAAGAACTTCTGCATGTTTAATATCAACTCTCCAATCTAACTTTCCATGAACTATGTATAGAGGAGTTTTAATTCTATCTACTAATTTTATTGGTGAAACTGCATCTAAGAATTCTTTCTCATTTTCATAATCACCAATTTCTATTTTTTGTTGCTCATCCCATATTTCCCATACTTTAGGTCTTTCAGTAAAAAGCAATTTCATATCAGTTACACCAACATAGTTAACTGCACATTTATATAAATCTGGTGTTTTAGTTATACCTGCCATAACAGCATAACCACCATAACTGGCTCCATGGATACAAACTTTGTCTGGGTTAGCTATACCTTGACTTACAGCCCAGTTAACAGAATCAGTAACATCGTCCTGCATTTTTCTACCCCATTCTTTGTTAGCAGATTTAACATGACTTCTTCCATAACCCGTAGATCCTCTAAAGTTCATGCTCAGAACAGCATATCCTCTTGAAGCAAAAAACTGATGTTCTCTGTTATAACCCCAATAATCTCTTGCATTAGGACCGCCGTGAGGATTCACAATTAAAGGCAGATTCTTGCCATCAGAATTTACTGGAACGGTTAAATATCCGTTTATAGTTAAACCATCTCTTGCAGTAAATTCAATAGGAATCATTGGTGACATTTGATTCTTGTCTATCCAAGGTCTTGATTTAGCAATTAATGAGATAGAGCCACGATTTCTATCATAGAAATACATTTCACCTGGATTCCTATCACTCCAAGTTGTAACAATCGCTTTATCTTCATTTTTTGTCCAACTACCGATGCTAACTTTGTCATCAGGGAAGGATGCTTCAATTGATTTGTAGACATTTTCTAAATCTTTATCTAACCAAACCCTCTCTGGCTTTTCACCAAAATAGGAGACATAAACTGGTTTTTCTGTTTTTTCTGAAATAGCAAGTCCGCCAACATCATACCTAGGATGTTCAAAAATTTTCTCAACGAATTCATCGTTATAAGTATCATAAAGCCAAAGCGCATCCGTGTCTGAGTCATATATTACTGATCCATCTTTTGCCACAGCCTGACCCCTAATATATGCATATCTAGGATCATAGTCATATGTGCTTACAGTAAAACTTGGATCTTGAAATTTAAACTTTCTCAATAATTTAAAATCTGAATTAACATCGTTTCTATGATAAAGATAGGTATATAAACCCTTAACAGCTTGATAGCCCCTAACATTACCTTGCTGATCAACCGCCCAACCTAAAGCAGTTTGCCCATCAATAACTGGATCTTTAGCAACCATAGTTAACTTTCCAGAAAATATATTTAATTTATATACATCGGTAACTGACGGTCTTCTTTTGTTGTAGGAAACGAGAACATGCTTATCATCATCATATAAAATATCCATCAAGTTAGCCCCAGTCGGACGACCATCTTCCCATTTTCCTGGTACTAGTAGTTTTGGTTTTGTTCCATCAACGTTAATAGCCCACATACTGTATGCATCCAGGCCAGCTTGTGGCTGTCTATAAAATGCAAGTCTTGTATCACTTAACCAAGTAAACCAAACAATTCTAGCTCTACTAGATGTTCCGCTTAAAACTTCTGATTTATTCGTTTGCAGATCTCTTATCAATAATACTCTTGAAGATTGTGCATCATCAGCATCAGAGTTAATTGAACATTTAGGTCCAGATACTGGAACCATTGCAGCAAAATATCTTCCATCTGGGGAGAGAGTGCCACTAGTCATAGCAGATTCACACCAAAAATGTTCTACAGGTATGTCATTTTCTGCATTAGTTTCAAATGCATAGAAAGACATTAGAAGTAAAACAGGTAATAAATAGTTTTTCATAGCTTTTTCCTATATAAGTTTTTAAGACATATTTAACAGTTTAAATTTTATGTGTCAAAATATGTCAAATATATTTTACATTTTAAATTGTAAATTTAATATTGTAAACAAACAAAAAAAGTTTGCACAATATGCAATATTGTTGAATAATGGCAATTGGAAACCATTTTGTAAACATACAAGGGGAAATGTTATGTTAAATAGAAATTATTTTTTTGCACTTGCGTTTGGTCTTTTAGTGACTACAGGCGTTTATGCTGATAATCCAGGAGAAGAGGATGCTGCTCCTGTTGTTGAGGTTGCTGAGGTGCAACAAGAGGAAGTTGTTCAAGAGACTGCTTCAAGTTCATCAGCTCCAGCAACTAGTTCAAATGCATCTGACTCAGATAGCGTTGAACTTTCAAAAGTAAGTGTTACAGGTTCAAGAATTAAAAGAACCGATATTGAAGGTCCGCAACCTTTAGTTGTCATTACAAGTGATGATATAGATCAAGGTGGATTCCTTTCAGTATATGAGGCTGTTGCTTCTATATCTCAAAATACTGGTCAAACCATAATGGATGGTCTTGGAGGTGGGTCTAATAGTGCTTCTACAAACCAAATAAACCTTCGTGACTTTGGTCCATCTAGAACTCTTGTTCTAGTTAATGGAAAAAGAAGAGCAAACTATCCTTACCCCTCAGGACAGGGTGACTCCGCATTTAACTGGAATAGAATACCAATTGGTATCGTAGAAAGAATCGAAATTTTAACTGCAGGTGCTTCAGCTATTTATGGTGCTGATGCAGTTTCAGGTGTTATTAACGTCATATTAGTCGATGGTATGGAAGATTTTTCGGTTCAAGTTAGATATGGTGAACACCAACCAATGACAGGAAGAGAGTCTGGTGAATCTGTTGGTATTGAAATTAGTGGTGGACAATATTTTGATAATGGAAGTATGGTCTTTGGTTTTGAAACGAATACAGTTAACCCAATTAATGGTAAAGATAGACCAATGTTTGATACAAGATTTGATGAGCCAGTTGGTTACTATCATTATGGAACTTGGGCAGGAAAATTAAGTGCTAGAGGATATTCTGGTTACGGATTTTTACCTGAAGAATCTGGAGCACTCAATACAACTTGTGAAGATTTGAATCTTGAAAGTGATGCTATGGGTAATTATGGTTGGGGTTCAACTGTATACACAGATGCTGACGGAGATACATGGGGTCCTTTAGGTCGTTCATATGATCAAGACTGGAAGTACTGTAATATGGATGCTTCAGCATGGACCACTGTTAGAAACGGTTATGATAATAACTCAGCATATTTAGCAGGAACATATACACTTGAAAATGGCATACAGCTTAATGCTGATGTCCATTATTGGGATACTGAATTAAAAAATGATTACTATCCATATTTTGTTCAAGCTAGTTATTATTCATCTGCTGTTGTAGGTAATGATGGTGTGCTTATTGCTGATGGTTCTGGTAATCCAGGTCCAGGTATTACTGGAAGATCTGTTCATCCGGCAATGTTCGCATTTGGTGGTGCATACGTTAGTGGTCAGAGATTTTTCCCTGAAAAATCATGGAGATCAGAATTTGAAGAAGATACTCTTTCATATACTTTAACAGCTACAAGCACATTTGAGTTTCAAGAATCAATATGGGACTGGGAGTTAGCGTATGTTAAGGATGAATACAGCTACTTAAATGGTGGCCGAGAAGTTTTAAATGATAGTTTAGAAAGATGGATGTGTGGTGGTGTTGCTAATTCAGAGTATGCATCTTTATGTCAAGCTGGAACATATGGATACGGAGTTTTCAATCCTGATACTTTCTGGGGTACTTATGAAGTAGCTGAATCATATGGATTATGGCAGAGAGTTTACATCGAAGGTGAATCTAGTTCAGAAACAATGCAATTCACAACAAGTGGTGAATTATTTACCTTACCTGCTGGTCCAGTAGGATTTGCTTTCCATGCAGAGGATACAACAACTGATTACATGATTGATCCAGGTCCTCAGTACGATGCTGGTAATGTTTGGGGTAACTCAACTACACAGGGTGGCGGAGAGAGAACTAGAACTTCTTATGCTATTGAAACCTCTGTTCCTGTAACTGCTAGCTTTAATCTATTTTTAGCTAGAAGGTCTGATAGTTATGATGAAAAATCAACTCAGATTGGTGATAGAACTACTGACCAGATTACATTTACATGGAAGCCAACTGATAGACTTCTAGTTAGAGGTGGTTGGGGTGAATCTTTTGCAGCCCCAAGTTTGCCTTATATTTATAAAGGTGAATCAGGTAGTTTTGGAACTCCTTGTGACTATTATGGTAGATATCTTAACCAAGGTTTTGTTGATATTGATGGTGCTGACTGTCTAACCCAAGGTTATACACAGTTAAATGCTAATTTAAGTTCTTCAGGTAATCTTAACCTTAGAGCTGAAACTGGTGAGCAATACAATTTAGGTATTGTTCTCGATATTGCTAATACATCAAAAGTTCGTGCTTCTATGACTTTAGACTTAGTTGAAATCGAACTTGAAGATATTGTTACAACAACTAGCCTTACTCAGATTTTAAGAGATGAGATGATTTGTAAAGCTCAAGAAGATGGCGTAACAACTCAAGGCTTTTCATTCTCAGATGCATATTGTGCTGACGTTTATGCGAGTGTTATAAGAGGAGCAGTATGGACACCTCAAGGTGGTGGACAAGCTCCAGCTATTACTCCACCTGAAGGAGCTATTGATACTGTTAAATATGGATTTATAAACGGTGCAGGTAGATACTACAGAGGTGCTGACTGGTCAATGTCATCAAGATTTATCACCGATGAAATGGGTGACTTTTTCTTAAATTTATCTGTTTCATATGTAGATGATGAAAGAAGAAAAGATACAGCAAATGATCCTTTTGTATCTATTATGAATCAAGAAAGAAGACTCAGATCAAGAAGTTATCTATCTCTTTCATGGACAAAAGATGATTGGGCAACTGGAATAAGTACATCAAGAATTGGTTCAATGGGTTATTACAGCAGTTTTGCTCCTAATCCAACCGGTCGAAATAAAATTGAGCCATACTTTGATGTTGGTGCATTCTTAAGATATGACATTGAAGATGGGCACTATGTCCAACTTTCAGTATCAAACCTTATGGATGATGCTCCTAAGTACAATACAGACTTGGGCTTCCCATGGTTCTCAGAATACTACTATTCACCTGTTGGAAGAGAGGTGTTTGTAACATATAGATACACTTTCTAAGACTTGTTTAGATAGATCTAAAATCCCCTCTATATGAGGGGATTTTTTTGTAAAAACTGTATAACTAATAGTTATAAACAAAATTTAAATACGTTTATAATTAATTTAAAAAAAAAGGAAATTTTATGAAATCTTTTAAATTCTTAACCTTTTTAGCTTTAGTGGCAAATGTTAATTTTATTCAATCACAGGAACAAACTGATTCAGCCGTTGATGATAAAGCTTTAATAGAAGAGGCAATTAATATCGAAGCTTCTTCTGCTAATGCAGCTGCTGATAGGCAATCTTATATTGATAACCTAGATACACAAATTATAACTTTAATAGGTGATATTCAATTCTTGTCTCAGCAGTTAGATCTTACAAATATATATAACAGACAGATGCAAGAATTAATTAATTCTCAAAATGAAGAAATCAAATCTATTAACGAGCAAATGGTTGAGTTGGACAATACCAATAGAGGTATTTTACCAAAACTAGAGGAAATGGTTTTAACTCTTGAATCAATTATTCAAAATGACATCCCTTTTCTATTAAACGAAAGGTTTGAAAGAATTCAAAATTTAAAGGACATATTACTGCAATCAAACGTCTCTACATCAGAAAAATTTAGAAGAGTGTTTGAGGCATATCAAATTGAAAATGAATATGGAAGAACTGTTGAGTCTTACAGAGATGAAATTGAAGTTGATAATGTTAAATATAATGTTGAAATTTTTAGGCTTGGACGAGTTGGTCTATATGCCCGTACCTCAGATGGTAAATATAATGCCATGTATAGCAAAAAAGAAAATCAATGGGTTAAGCAAAAAGGCATAGATAATGAGTTAGTTATTGCATTAAAAATAGCAAAAAAAGAACTACCGCCTTCGCTTCTTAAACTACCAGTGGAGAAAATATAATGAAAAAGAACTTTTTTACTATTTCTTTATTAATTAGTCTACCGTTTGTAATATTTTCTCAGGATGATGTAACTCCTCAACAACCATCAGAATTAGAGAGACTAATTATTGATATTCAATCTAAAGTAGATATTGAAAAAAGGTTTGATTTTTCAAGAGCTAATTCAAAGGAGAAACAATTAAGTGATCTAAAACGCATAAATAAAAAACTAGAAACGGATCTAAAAAATGCTGAGGATTTATCAGATAGATTAATAAACCAATTTGACCAAAACGAAAAGTCTCTAGCTGAGCTTGAAGAGAAACTTACACTGAAGTTAGGTAATTTAGGTGAAATGTTTGGTGTTGTTAAACAAGTGTCCGGCCAAACTAGAGGTGAGTTTAAAAATTCAATTACAAACATTGATAATCCTGATAGAGATCTCTTTCTAAAGAACTTAGCTGAATCAAAGAAATTGCCGGATTTATCAGATATTTCAGGCCTTTGGGTTGAGCTTGTTAAAGAAATTAGAAATGCTGAAACCATAAAAGTGTTTAAAACAAATGTACTGACGGCTGATGGAAATAATGATGAGCTTGAGATTTTAAGAATTGGAACTTTTTCAATTACACATGAAGGATTATTTTTAAAACATCTTATTGAAACAAATCAGGTAGAATTTCTTCCATCTCAGCCCGCTGGAGTAAGTAAAAGAAAACTGAAAAGTCTTCAAAATGAGACTGAAGGCACTTTTACAATCGATGTTGATCCAACCCGAGGAGCAATTTTAGAAAAGCTTATTCAAAAGAAAACATTCTTGCAAAGAATCTCAGATGGTGGCTTGGTTGGTTATGTAATAATTTTACTGGGCTTGGCAGGTGTTGCTTTGGCTTGTGAAAGAATTTATGTGCTAAGAGAAGTATTGGCTAAAATTAAAGATCAAGAAAATAATGATAGTGTCAGCAATGATAATCTTTTGGGTCAATTAATAAGTACTGCGAATGAAAATATTCATGAATCATTAGATTCATTGGAATTGATATTGGATGAAAAAATTCAATCAATAACACCAACAATTGTAATTAGGGTTAAGGCAATAAAACTTATTGCAACTGTTGCTCCTTTACTTGGTTTATTAGGAACGGTTATAGGTATGATAGAGACTTTCCAGGCTATAACCTTATTTGGTACTGGTGATCCTAAGCTCATGGCAGGAGGGATCTCACAAGCCTTGGTAACAACTATGCTTGGCCTAATAGTTGCAGCACCATTATTATTCATGCACTCACATGCAGAAAATTATTCCAACTCAATTATTGCTTTCCTTGAAGAGAAGGCATCAGGAATAGTTGCAAATAAAGTAAAAAAGTAAAAATATGTTAACTGATATATTTAAAACTTTTTCAAACTTTATATACCAGGGTGGTCCTGTTGTTCTAATCCTATTATTTATTAGTATTTATTTATATGTATTAATTTTTGCCAAGTTTAAACATTTGTTTTTTGATATGAATGATCTTCAGGATGAGTATAAAAAGAATTTAGCTAATATAAAAAATGATGAATTATATTTATTAAATCTTTCTTCATTAAAAGCAGATTATAAAAATATAGTTAATAAAGATTTTTATATTATTCAAACATTAATTGCACTATGTCCAGTTTTGGGCCTACTTGGTACTGTTACAGGAATGATAGAGGTTTTTGATGTAGTTTCATTTTTTGGAACTGGAAACGCAAGAGCTCTTGCATCAGGCATTACAAAAGCAACTCTACCGACAATGACTGGTATGGCTATAAGTATTGTAGGGCTTTTAACCTATACGGTTTTAAACAGTAAATCACAATCAATTATTTCAGAATTATGAGACGAAGAAAAAAAATATCACAAGAAGAGTCAGGACTAGATCTAACCCCAATGCTTGATATTGTTTTTATCATGCTGATATTTTTTATTGTAACAACTTCTTTTGTGAAAGAGTCTGGTATTGAAGTTAATAGACCAAGTGCTCAAACTGCAGAAAGAAACGAAAAAGGTAATATTTTAGTAGCTATATCTGAAAACAATGAAATTTATATCGACAGAAGAAAAGTTGAACTCCGAGCAATTCGTCCAAATATCATCAGACTAAGAGCTGAAAACCCTGAGGGTGCTGTAATTATTCAAGCTGATAAAGCATCTCAAACTGGCTTACTTGTTGAAGCAATGGATCAAATAAGACTTGCTGGAGTTCTAGAAATATCCATAGCTGCAGAAAATGATTAAGAATTTTTCAGGTCATATTATTGGATTATTAGTTGCCTTGCTATTCTTTTTATTGCTTGCGTACATAGTGAAGCCAAGCTCTGAGGCATTAAAAACAGAAAACTCTTTTAGAGTAGTAGACTTTATTAGACTTAAAAAAGATAGTTCTCTAAAAGAAAAATCACGAAGAATACCAGATAAACCTGAGCCTCCAAAAAAACCACCACCACCAGATTTAATCACACCAGAGCTTCAAGCTCCACCACAAGCTCCTAATTTAGATATAGAGTTTCCTGATATTTCTGTTCCTACAGATTTTAAAGGTGCATTTCTAGGACCACAAAATCAAGGTGGAAACTCTCAGGTAATTCCTTTGGTGAGAATTAATCCTCAATATCCAAGAAATGAACTAATTGCTGGTGTAGAAGGTTGGGTAAAAGTTAAGTTTACAGTTGAGGCAGATGGGAGTGTGTCCTCACCAAAAATTATTGAATCCAAACCGCCTAGGGTATTTGATACAGCTGCTCTCAGAGCTATAAAAAAATGGAAATTTAAACCAAAAGTAGTAAATGGAGTGGCCGTAACTCAAAATGGCACTCAAATTATTGAATTTAAAATTTTTTAACATGATTAAATTTAGAAATATATTATTAGGCCTTGCAATTTTTTCATTATCGATATCATCTGAAGATGTTTTAAATGAAACCGTTTATTGGGAATTAACACGTGTAGATGCAAAGATAGAAGAAAAAAAATTTGATGAAGCTGAGAAAATTTTAAGACGTTGGTATAAAAAAAATTGGAGATCTAGATCATACAATAAAGCAGTCATAGCAAGAACTTTTGGCTTTTTTCTATACCAACAGGAAAGATACAGTGAGGCACTTGAAAAGCTTCAAGTGGCATACGATGAAAATGCTTTACCGTTAGTTGAATCTACTACTTTGGTACAAGCTCTTGCTCAGCTATATACAACACAGAAACAACCTGAAAAGGCTAAGGAGCTTTTATTAAATTTTATTGATATAGCTGAATCTAGCCCAAAACCAGTCCCCGGTCTTCATAATATTTATGCTTTAACTGCCCTAGTTTATGCTACAGAAAAGAATTTTGATGTTGCATATTCTTACATTAATAAAGCTATATCATTATCATCTAGTTTTAGAGAGGATTGGTACCAATTAAAATTTGCAATTGAATATAACAAAGAAGATTTTATTGCGGCTGAAGGCTCTGCAAAAATTTTATTACTAAATAGACCAAATAAAAAAATATATTATATTCAATTATCAGCTATTTATAACTTATTGGAGAAATATGATCTTTCATTAGCAACCATGGAAGTAAGCTATATGAAAGGTATGATGGAAAAACCAGAAGAATTTACTAATCTAGCAAGCTTCTATTTATATAGAAAAAACCCAGTTATGTCAGCCAGAGTTCTTGAATCAGCAATAGAAGATGAAAACATAATTTTTACCAAGGCTAATGCAAAACTATTAGCAGATTCATGGTTATACGCTAAAGAACGCTCAAGATCTTTAGATATTCTAACAGATTCTTTATTAGCTAATCCTGATGATACAAAATTAGCTAAACAGTATGTTGATATTGCATTTAGTGCATTTAAATGGAATGAGGTAATTGACGGAATAAATAGAATTCAAAAACTTAAAATACAAGACGATGGAAAATATAAGTTAATGAAAGGAATAGCTTACTTTGAGCTTAAACAAATCGCCAATGCTAAAAATTCATTTATTAGCGCAAGCAAGTCAGAGAAATATAAAGATTCTGGTATTGCGTGGCTGGACTATCTTGAAGCCTTAAACGGCTAACTTTTTATAAAACAAAAGAACTTTTAAGTTAAATATGTGTCAAATAAATTATGATTGAAGTCTCGAACATAAAAAAAGTTTTTCAACTGGGTCAACAGAAGGTTGAAGCATTAAAAGGTATAAATCTCAAGGTAGAAAAAGAAGATTTTGTATCAATAATGGGGCCATCAGGCTCTGGTAAAACGACTTTAATGAATATTATTGGCTGCCTTGATACGCCCACAAGTGGGAGTTACTTTCTTAATAATCAGCTTGTAAGCGAATTAGATGATGATGCGTTAGCTAAAATTAGAAACCAAGAAATTGGATTTGTTTTTCAATCATTCCATTTGTTGGCAAAAAACTCTGCATTAGATAATGTATTGTTACCAACTAAATATGCTGGAATAAATATTGATGTGGCAACAAAAAGAGCTAAGTATGTTTTAGACCAAGTTGGTTTAACAGATCGAATGAATCATGGACCATCTGAACTATCTGGGGGTCAGCAACAAAGAGTTGCCATTGCTAGAGCGCTAGTAAACGAACCTAGTATTTTATTTGCAGATGAGCCAACTGGAAATTTAGATTCAAAAACTGGTGATGATGTTATGAATTTATTTAAAGAACTTAATAGTCAAGGTCAAACTATAATATTAATAACACATGAAGAAGACGTAGCTCGTCAATCTAAGCGTATAATAAATATTAAAGATGGATTAATAGAGTCAGATTTAAAAATATAAAACGATAATATGAAATTAAAAAAAATATTTTACGTACCTATACTAACTGTAATTGTTATCTCGTGTGGTTCAGATAATGAATCAGTTCAACCAACATCCTTTTATAAAAAAGAAAATGTAGTAACTAAACAATTAGAACTCTCTATTGAGGCTTCTGGAATCATTGAAGCTATTTCATCTGTTGAAATTAAATCTAAAGCCTCAGGTGAGATACTGTTTTTGGGCGCTGAAGTTGGTGACTTGGTTGAAAAAGGTTCAATCCTTGGACAGATTGACCAAAGAACTCCTAAAAATATTTTAGATCAGGCTAAATCAGATCTTGAAGCAGCAAAAGTAAGACTAGAAAACGCTAAATCTCAATATGAAAGAGGTAAGGAGTTACATGCTAACGCTAGCATTTCTGATAAGGATTTTGAGGATATCCAAGAAAGTTATGCTCAAGCTAAATCAACATTGGTAAGAACTGAAGTTTCTTTTGAAAATGCAAAAATTGCACTAGATGACACCATTGTAAGATCGCCTGTTCAAGGGACTGTAATCTCAAGACCTGTTGAAGTTGGCCAAGTTATATCCTCACCAACATCTGCAGTAGGCGGTGGGACTATTTTAATGACTATGGCAGACCTTGCTAAAGTCAGAGTAAGGGCTCTGGTTGATGAAATTGATGTTGGGAAAGTTTCAATAGGTCAAGTTGTATCAATTAAGGTAGCTGCCTATAGAGACAAAGAGTTTTTTGGTATCGTATCGAAAATTGAACCTCAAGCTAAAATTGAACAAAATGTAACAACATTTCCAGTTTTAATTGATATTGAAAATGATGAAAATCTGCTTCTGCTAGGTATGAATACTGATGTTGTCATTGAAGTTCTTAACAAAGAAGTATCACTTAGCACTCCAACTATGTCTTTAAGAACTAGAAAAGATATTTACACTGCAGCTAGTATTTTAAATATACCAAAAGAGAAGGTGGATGAGTTTCTTAAAGAAACACTTGATGGTGAAAATTTTAACCGATTTATTGTTATAAAAGAATCAAACAGTGGACCTGAATTAACTTGGGTTAAAATTGGTGTTTCTGATTTATCTAATGTTGAAATTATTAGTGGATTAAACAAAGAAGATAAGGTCTTTATTTTGCCAAGTAAAAGTTTATTCGATTATCAAAAAAGATTTAAAGAAAGAGTTCAAGCTTCATTTAGTTTTGGATAATGCTGATAAAAGAATCATTAAAATCTGCCTTAACCTCTATCAGGTCTAATTTAGTAAGATCTTTCTTAACCACTCTTGCCATAATAATTGGTACTGCTGCAGTTATAGCTGTAATAGGTCTTGGATCTAGTGCTAATAAAGCATTAGATGCTCAAATTGATGATTTTGGACCAAGAACACTTGTTGTAAGTCCAGGACAAAACAGAAGAGGGGCTGTTACGAAAGGTTTCTTACCTTTGGATATTAAAGATGCAGAGGCACTAGCTAAAAATAAAGATCATGATTGGATGGTGTCACCATTTATCTCAAGAAACAGACAGGTAAAATTTAATAATGCTAATATTAATCAAAGAATACGCGGCAATTTACCTATTCACTTTAAAGTAAGAGGTTATGATATTGAGTACGGACGTATTTTTAATGAAGAGGAAAATTTTGGCAGAAAAAGAGTTGTAGTTCTTGGTTCAGCAGTCCCAAAAGAATTAAAAACTAGCCCTCAAAATATTTTAAATAAAGAAGTTCTTATTGCAGGTACAGGTTATAAAGTAATAGGCGTGCTTGAGGAGGAGGGTAATACCGGTTGGCAAAGTCCAGATGAGGAGTTATACGTTCCTCTTTTAACTGGTTCTCAAAGATTGTTTGGTACTAAGAATGTAGATTCAATTAATATAGCTGTCGAAAAGAATGCAAATGTTGATGAAATTATGATGTCTGTAGAAAGAATTTTAAGAGCTCAGCACGATATTGGCCCTGGTGCTGATAATGATTTTAACATCAACGATTACAGTCAGTATTCAGACCTTAGAAGACAAGCAACAGGAATTTTTACCGCTTTAATTGCAGGTATTGCCGGTATAAGTTTAGTCGTTGGAGGTATTGGTGTGATGAATATCATGCTTGTGTCTGTAACAGAGAGAACTAGAGAAATAGGTCTTAGAAAAGCATTAGGAGCAACCCATAAAGCTATTATGTCTCAATTTATAGTAGAGGCAATCTTACTTTGTGTGATTGGGGGCTGTATAGGAGTTGTTCTAGGGACAAGTATTTTATATTTACTAGCCTCTTTTCAAGACTGGCCATTTGCCATGCCATTTAGTGCAATTATTGGTTCAATTACTTTTTCCGCTATGGTTGGTTTATTTTTTGGAATTTGGCCAGCAAGAAAAGCTGCGAAGCTTGATCCAGCTATCTCACTACGATACGAGTAATTCTTTATATAAATCTATAGTCTGACTGGCCTTAGCAGATAATGAAAACTCCTCAGCAATATATTGATATATTGATTCTTGATTATAATTGGGATTACCAACATATCTTTCTACCAGATCTGTCAATGAAGCAAGATCATTTGGTTTTGCTAGTAACTCTTTAGGTAAAATTTCACTCATATGTCCTACATCTGTCGAAATAACTGGTATTTCTAAATATAAGGCTTCTAAAGCAACTCTTGGACCGCCTTCATTTCTTGATGAGATAACTAACATTGATGCCTGTTGATAATATTCAATGAGTTTATCTTGAGAAACTTCATTAATTATTTGAATCCTATCATCAAGACCAAGATTTTTTATTAATTGATTCAAGTTTGAATATTCTTTACCACTTCCAATAATGATTAAATTAAATGATATGTTTTTCCATGATTCTATTAATAAATCAAAACCTTTAACTTTTTCTAATCTTCCAACTGCTAATACATTTTTACTTTTTTTATTTAAATCATTTGGAAGAATAGGTGACCACCAATTATTAATCTTTATTGAATCTCTTTGTATTGAGTCTTGAATTTTTGAACTTACAGCAATTAATCTATCAGCTTTTAAAAAAGGGGAGGTTTTCTTTTTTATACCATGTGCAGTTGCAACATGTTTTATATTTATTAATTTTCTAATTAAGTTAATTATGCTAGAAGTCTTAGATCCATGAGTATGAATAAGATCAAGATTCATTTTTTTAATTAAGAAAAATAATTTCAATAAGCCTAGCAGTGAATTTCTG
>MDTB01173585.1_pt1 | contig 15969 bp, 17 predicted proteins | sample 811161 | NCBI WGS metagenome assembly MDTB01 (sample SAMN05326650, study PRJNA326480) | marine metagenome | isolation source: seawater | place: Mediterranean Sea | collected 2009 | reverse complement strand
GTTGAAAAACTAGTAATATTGTCAGAAATATGTTGCCTTGAAATGTTATGGCAAAGAATTAGATATGTAAATTGGCCTAAAACCTAAATCTAAGGTCCTAAGAGTGGCAAAATTACCGAGCTTCTTACTAGGCGTAGCAAGTTTGTTTTTAAAGGAGGAGCCTCTAATCTGCTTAAAAGGACTTCTTTCATCATAGAATGTATCTATCCATTCAGATACATTTGAATTGAGATTAAAAACACCTATACGGGTAGAGTCAACAGCTAAAAAAGAATTTTTGATAGTATAGAAGCTATCAACCTCTATAATGTTTTTGGTGATTTCTAGCCATTGATTCTCAGATGGAAGTTTTAAGCCATAGTATTGACAGTAATTATATGCACCAAACCACGTTATATTTATAACAGGAAGATTATCTTTTCCATCTAAAACCTTGAACCCACTATCCTTATGATATACAATTGAAGCTTCATTGTCAATAATTTGAATAATTTCTTTTTCACCTTTTTTGTAATACCTATCTCCACCATAGTAACTTAAAAATCTTGACATTGAGTCAACCCTGATTTTACCCTCTTTGAAAGCAGAGTTTAAATATTTTGCAAACTGGCTATTTGAAACTTCGTACTTTGATATATGAGTTTTACTATCAAACTTAATAAATACATGACCATTTATATCAATGCTACTTCTATTTGACCTATTGCAATTGATTAGAAAAAAAAATAATATAAAATATATAGTTTTAATCATTTCTTATCACGCTCCTAACGAATCTCTGTTTTTCAGGAATAAGGATAGTAAACTTTGACCCCCTACCTAACTGAGTTTCAACCTTAATTTCGCCTCTATGCAAACCAACAATATGCTTTACAATAGAGAGCCCAAGGCCAGTTCCACCAATCTCCTTGCTATGGGACTTATCTATACAATAAAACCTTTTAAAAATATTCTCAATTTCAGTTTTTTTCATTCCAATTCCAAAGTCCTCAACCTCAAGTATCAATTGATTGCTTTCAACAGAACAGCTTACAATAATTTTGCTATTAACATTACTATACTGAATTCCATTTTGAATCAAGTTGACCAGGGCCTCTTGAACTAACCTCTTGTTCAATCTGAAACTTATCTCAACATTGGATGCAAGCTCTATTTTTATTTCTTTTTTTAAAGCTAAAAACTTACATTCTTTAATAGCGTCGTCGACTAAATTCAAAATATTTACCGATGAAAAAGACAGGCCTGATTTACCTTCTTGTTCTTCCAGCCTAGATAGCTCAAGCAGATCATTCACAATAGAATCCATCCTAGCAATCTGCCTTTCAAGTATATTAAGAAAATGAATTCTATCCTTTTTATTGTCCACATCTCTTAGGGTTTCAAAATAGCCTTTCAAAGCAGTAAGGGGAGTTTTTAGCTCATGAGATACATTGGCCACAAACTCTTTTCGAACTTTTTCAAGAGCCGTTATCTTGGTTATATCATTTACTATTACTACAGTCCCCATAAACTCTCCATCTTGATCAGTTAAAATTACCCCTGAACACAATAATGTTTTTTTATTTAAATCCTCCATCCTAGATTCAATTTTTTTAATCAACTTTAGACTAACTAGCTCTTCATAAAAATCCAAGAAGCTTTTATTCCTAATAACAGTTCTAATATCATGCCCAAGTACATTGTCTGATAAATCAAAGAAGTCTCTTAGCCTGTCATTGATTTTAATTATTTCGTTGGACCTGTTTGTTGCAACCAATCCTTCTGACATTCCAAAGAGTATCGCATCATTTTCATTTTTTTGAACTGTGATTGTTTTTATTCTATCATTAAGCTGCCTAGCCATTTCATTAAGGGAAAATGCCAGGCTATTAATTTCTTGAGCACCGGAAGTTTTTATACGGCCTAAGAAATCTCCCTTAGAAAACATTTTAGCACTTTCTACCATTTCTTCAAGTGGCTTCGCTATACTTCTTGAAACAAAAAAGCTAAGAGTCGATACTAAAAGAAGAATAAAAATTGTGGATAAAAAAATGGTGGAAGTTAAAGAAACATCAAACAGCCAAAGAAAAAAAACAACTACTATTACTACTATATAAAGGTTTGTTTTAAATAGCTCTAAAAATATTTTTTTTGGAGAAAAAATCAAATTTACTTAGTCTTGGGTAAAACGATAGCCTACGCCTCTAACTGTTTTGATATAAGAACCAAGAGATCCAAGCTTCTTTCTAAGGCCAACAATTTGGAAGTCAATGGTCCTATCCGTTACAATATAATCATCACCTCTAATATGGTTTATAATTTCAGACCTTGTGTAAACCCATTTTGTGTGGTTCGATAATAGCTTCAGAATCTCAAACTCTGTAAAAGTTAAGTCAATCTTCTTATCTTTTACAAACACTTCTCTAGAGTTGAGGTTAATGGAGAGATCACTAAATACCATAACCTCTTTATCTTTATCATTATTTCCAGATACTTCATGCCTAATTCTAAGTATATTATTAATTCTAGCAATTAGCACTTGAATACTAAAAGGCTTTGTTATATAGTCGTCCGCCCCAATTTCAAGGCCCTTAACTATATCGCTTTCCTCTCCCTTGGCAGTGAGCATTATGATTGGCACTGATGAAGTGGTCTCATCATTTTTTAGTATCCTAGAAAGATCGAGTCCATTAATACCAGGGAGCATTAAATCTAAAAGAATAAGATCAAATTTCTTATCTCTTATAAGAGATAAAGCTTTTTCACCATTTTCAGCTTCATAGGCTATAAAGTTTTTCTTCTGAAGATTAAATACTAATAAATTTCTAATATCCTCTTCATCTTCAACTACTAAAATTCTATAATTATTTTGTGTTTCCATAATTTAATTTAGAGCGAAAAGATTAGAATTATGTTAGATAGAAAAAAATTAATTTTTTATTTTTTTTGAAGCTGCATATAGGAGTGGAAAAGAAATTCCCCACGTTAATGCAATCACAATCAAAATAGTACTTTCTGGGTACTGAGAGCTAAAATTAATTGCCCCAAAGCTTTTGCCTGTTAAATATGAAATGGGACCAAATACAAGGCCTAAAATCAGTTGAATAAAAAACTTTCCATCGAGCCCTTTAAACGAGTGGTTCAAGGTAGCTGTAAAGCCAACCCACATCGCTGTAATCCAAAAAGGAGCTAAAAAACTAAAAGTCGTTCCCTTATAAATCAACAATCCTAGATTCAAAAGAAGGCTATCTGCAAGGGTGCCAAAAATTGCGGCAAAAAGAAGTAAATTTATTTCTGAAGGTCTAGACTTCTGTGGCAGGTAGTAGATATGGATTGCCAGGTATAGCAGCACAAGAACGGGCCCTAAATACTTCTGCCCGTTTACAGCCCCAAGCACGCAGGCCCACCAACAAGCTTTAAAGCCTAGGACGTTATAGATAAAGAACACGAACCGCATTATTTAGTATCGCTAAATTTATGAATAACCTTTTCAAACACGCCTTCCTCGTACCCAAACCTATCTGTAAGCTCTTTGAGGAGCTTGCTGTAAAGGCCCTCATCCATAGAAGTAGACCTTGACATAATCCATCCGTAGTCGTTCCCAGGATATCCAACGACCATGTACTGGTAGCTAGAGTCTAGAATTATAACTTCGTACGGAGCCTTGTAAAAGGGTACCCATGGCTCTACAAATTGAATCTCCCACCTTGCAGGGTTCTCAGGGTCTACATGACCCCTCTGTCTAATATTTTTTTTCTCTCCGTTGTTAAGAGCGTGGTAACTAATATCTATCGTTCCATCTGGATTTAAAGTATAGTCATCGTACGAGTCTGTATTGCCACTCTCAATCCAGTTTGGGACCAGGGATATAACGTACCACCTCCCCATAAACTTATCTATTTCTAAATTTTCAACAAGCGGCATGGACAGCAGGAACGAAGTGCAGGCGATCACGATAAAAATAACATTATTAAGCATTGTTTTTCCTTGTAGTTATTTAACTCTATAAATTAATTCATTCTTTCTAAATGGAGGAATAGCCCATGGAGAGTTGTACTGTGCTACCATCAAATCAGAGATGGGCTCAAGGTTGTTAAGCGCCATGTACTTTTCAATTTCTTTTCTATGTTTGTTAATGTTGCTTTTTGTTGCCCACCATCCAAACTTAATCGCTACAACTTTTCCAAGGTTTATCCTTTCAATTAAAACCCTATCACTATTTGGCAGTGGAAGTTCTTCCTCTTTCTCAACCTCAAGCATGAAAAACATCATATTATAGGAGTCGCTATCGTCCTTTGTCAGAACGGGCGCTGTCATTGGAATCTCCTGCCCCCTTTCATTTCCTCCAAAAATATAATTGGCAAGCACCCTGAACATATTACTGTTCAGCTCATCGTCCCCGCCTCGTGTAGATGTTCTTGCTACAACGTACTCCGGGTACTCTCTAACCTCAATATTTTTTTCTTTCGATATCAAGGTAAAGGAGGGCTCCTTAATACTGCTGGCAAGAGACATCGTTAAAAATATAGTAGTTATAAAAAAATTCAATTATCATTTACTCCTTTTATTAAACCTACCCAACAAGCAGCTTGCCTATTGTTGCCTCTCTGTATCTAAAAATGCTTTCCAAATCCTTCTTAACATACACTGAGTGCACCATGCCCCCCACAAAACCAAGAGGCATGGCATACAGTATCTCATCTTCAACCTCTGTATGATTTGCATCAAGTTCCTTAAACGTATGGGTATGGTGCCACATTGAGTAAGGACCTTTAATCTGCTGATCAACAAACATGTGGGGAGGATCGTATGAGGTTATCATCGATGTCCATCTAATAGGAACGGCTAATATCTTGATCGTGTAGTCAATCAGCTGCCCCTCCTTCATCTCTATCGGTCTGGGAGTCATTATGTTGAAGCCCAATCTTTTTGGAGTTATCTTTGAAAGGTTTTCAGGGCTTGAAAAAAAATCAAACACATCTAAAATGTTCATTGAAATTTTCTGCTTTTTATTAAGCCTGTGTACCTTCATATTTTTACTTAAACTTCATCTGGACGGTTACTTCAAACTTTGATCGTGAATAATCACCATCCTGGCAACAGTCCATAGGATTCAATTCCCCTCTCTGTAATCTATAGGTTGGAGACACTGTCACAGCCCCTGACTCACCTTTGTAGAGGGTATGGCTGTATGCCAGCCAAACAAAAGAAAGCTTGTTGGTCTCATCTAGGTCAAAGCTTTTTGATGAGGCCATGTCGTAGAACAACTTGAGCTTACCCTTACCAACAGGCCCTGACACAGAAAACCTCGCATGATCTGCTTGGTAGGAGCCTGCGTCTCCATCTGAACCCAGGGCAGACATATAGTAAGATAGCCCCGTAGCGAACCCTGCAAGCTCTGGCAGCTTCAAATCTGCGCCATAGGTAGCTGGTGAGAGCTCACCTTTCGCACCTCCAAATGAAACTAAAGCTCGAGGAGTTAAAGAAACTGGCCCTGCATCTACCGTAAGATCCAAACCAAGGGTATAATTATCATTCTTCTTAACGTCATCTTGATCATCGCTGAAGGATTCTACTTCTACAAGGTTTTTGTCAACAGATAGAAACCAATTAAACTTTTGAGATAGAACTGTGTTGTATCCAGCGAATCCAGTTACTGAGCTGTTGCTGAACACTGCGAACGGAATGTCAACTAGGTTATCAAGACCATATGCACCTGAGTAGAAGTGAAGATCGAGGCTGGAGTTGTACTTCAGAGGAAACGCTCCGGACCAGAACCCGCATGAATCATCTGCGTAGCCAAAGTAAGCCTCTGAGAAAGAAGCTGATGGCCTGTAAGAGCTTGTAATACCTGGCGCGGAGCCACCATCCTTACCCATCTGACTCATGCCAGAAGCGCTGTTTACAGCAAGCTTTGAACTAAAGAACCAGCCCTCACCTATATCGGCCTTTAAATTAACCCTTGCTCTATAAAGAAAGTAAAAGTCAGAGGTTGATGAGCCATCTCCATTGTCCTTAACATCCAACCTTGGCCTAAGCCTGGCATCTCCGCTAAAATTAATGTCAGCCTCTAATGTTGATGCCAGTATAGCAAATAATAAAAAATATTTTTTCATTTACCTCTCCATTTTAATTGAAATTATAAAAAATTATGATCTCAGATACATTAAAATTATAATGCCACAAGGTTGTTAACAACCTTTATTAAGGTAATATTTTCATAGAACAAGCTAAACAATATTAAACAAAATCTTAATCATCCAAGCTGCAGCAGTAAACACTCCTACCTCAAATGCAATTGCTCTATATGGAACGTAGTTAGTAGTAAGCCTTATGTAGCAATGCACAAAGCGTGAAAGAACAAACATCCAGGAAAGCATGACATCAAGCCATGATACATTGTCCAGAGCAAAAACTATTGATACTAAAAAATAAAACAGTATAGGCAGCTCAAACTGATTCTTAAGTGTCTGCCTGGAGACCTCTATATATTCGGGAACAGATTCGCTATAAGCCTTAAAGTGGCTAAAGCTTATTTCTCGTTTTTTTGTTGCTTTTAGGTTGTCTAAATAGTTTTTTAAATACAAAAACAAAGTCAAGGAAACCATCATAAATGCAGGATATAAAATTAAATTTTTTTCCATCATTGACCTGCCTACATTAATATGAGGTTTACAAGCACAACCACATCAAGCACATCTACCTGATCGTCGTTATTGATGTCGGCGCTGGGCTCGTATTCATCCGCAAAAATTTGATTGACCAGGTTCACCACATCAAGCACATCTAAAGTACCATCCATATTAACATCACCATCCAGATCTGAATGGCCGCTTGATATGGAGAAGCTTAGTTCCATGCTATCGTTACCGTTGTAGTTGGAGTTGACAAGCAGAACATTATCGCTGTCGGGAGAGGTGCTAAAGTAGAAGCTATTGCTCTGAGAAGAAAGGCTCTCTATATCAACATTGCTGCCCTGCTGAGCCTTCAAATAAAAAATATTAATGTCTTCTGGATAGTCAGTTTGCAAGACAAAGTTACGATCTTCTGATGGAAGATTGATGTACCTACTTGAGCCTTTGTTTGACCCCAAGGAAAACAGGCTGTCTTGGCTAGATATTGTTGATGAAGTGCAGTAGCTGGAGGCCTCATTGAAGTACCCACTCCCTGCTGCTCTGGATCCTGTGAAATAGCGCCATATTGAATAGTCACCATATGCCTCGTCAAGGCTTTTGGTTCCATCAGTGGCATGGCTAACGCCATCGCTGTAAATAGGGAACAAAGATACTCCACCACCACTTGCATATTTAACGCCGTAGTCCTCCCAGAGGTACCGAACTATCGAAGAATCGCCCAAAGACTCAACGAGGAACTTCTGCCAAAGAGCGCTCCTGTAAGGGTAAATTTCATATTGATAGTCAATACCGTGCTCCGGATATGTCAGAGGAGTGACCACATTACAATTGGCAAGCATAGTTTTCAGGTGAATGCTCTCTGGATAAATTACATTCTCCATGTACGTAGCGCTTTGCTCAAAGAACCATCCATTGTAGATGTAGTTGCCAAACTCTCCAGACACCGAGTAGCCGTACCTAAGTTGAATTGAATGATGAAGCTCATGTGCTACAACGTGATAGCTCCATGATGGCAGCTCTTGGTACTGATTTAAAAGGGTAGATATCTTCATAAAGCTGGTGTACCCACCTGTATATGGTGGAACAGGGTATGGATTTTCAGGCACAACCATTCCAGCTGCGTCGTTGGAAATATATATATCATATTTAGAGTCTCCACCAAAGTTAATGCAATGGCCAGGAGAGTCCAAGTTTGAGATCGATTCATCACAATCAGGTGGAACGTTTTCCCAGCCTTGGGCCAAGTACTTTAGAAGTGCAGACTCAGCGTGGTTTAGTATTGACTCAGCGTAGCCTAGATTGGACTCTAAGCTCATCCACTGGTTGTTAACATACTGCGAGTCAACACTGGAGGTTGTAAAATGGACCTTGAAGTTATCACCTTCAATTGACTCGTGCTGTGTGAAATTATTTCTAAAGGTTTTGCTGTCATTAAGCCTTATGCACTTTCCAATATCCTTTGACATAAGTAAACCAACTGAAAAAAATATATTAAACAAAATTAGTATGTGTGCTAGGCTCAAACTTTTCATGACTACTCTATACTATCAAAGGCTTTTTTCAACAATTTATCTACCTCCTTGGCCAGATAAACAACTTGCTGGTTTTCTGTTATTTCTAAAAGGCTTTCAGCATCTGGAAAAACTATTTTAGTAGATCCATCCTCATTGTCAATAACCAAAATGTTGCACGGCATTAAAATTCCAATCAAGCTCTCACTATCTAAAGCTCTGTGCGCAAGCTGAGGATTGCACGCACCAAGAATTTTATAGTTTTTGTAGTCTAAGTTTAGTTTCTGCTTAAACGCAACTTGCATATTAATTTCTGTCAATACGCCAAAGCCTACCTCAGCAAGAGACTCTCTTACCTTTGCCTCAGAGTCATTAAAATCAGACTGAATATTTTTTGAGTATGAGTATTTCATAATTATTTTTTAAGCTCTGATACAATTTTAAATGTAAGCGTAAAATCATCATAAATAAATCTGTCTCCAATATCAGTAAATATCGTTTTTGATTTATACTTGATACCATATTTAGTTCTATCTACAATCATAGTTCCTTCCGCTGTAGCAAGATTTTTATCAAATGTTATAGTTACAGGAAGCTTAACTTTATTTGTTATTTCTTTTATGGTAAGTTCACAATTTAACATTGTCTCGCCTGTTTCTTTATCAATTTCTGTGCTCAAGAATTTTATTTTTGATTCTGGAAATTTCTTTACTCCAAAAAAATCATCAGATTTTAAGTGATCTACAAAGTATTCGTTTGAGCTTTTTTTCTTGATATCAAGACATTTGATAGATTCCATATCAACAACAAGCTCTGCTGATTGAAGCTTTTTATCTTTCATTATAACCGTACCTGATTTAAAATCAATAACACCATCATGGCTACCTGTTACCTTGCTGCCTATCCATTCAAGTCTGCTTGAGTCTTGAATTACGGTGTACGTATCTACTGAAAATAAAAATGATAGTAGTACTGTATTAATAAGTACGATAGTTTTTTTCATAAAACTCCCATATTCGTTACTGTTAATTTATTATAATTGTAAAAAAATCAATAATTAGTTTAGTATAAGGTTGACAATCTGTACTACATCAAGCACATCAACGAAGTTGTCTTGGTTGATATCAGATAGAACGTTGTACTGACCATCAAGAATTAGGTTAACAGTTATTATTACATCTTGAATATTTATGGACAAATCCTCGTTTACATCTCCCAACAATGCAGTGTATTTAGAGAAAAAATTCCAAATTTCTTGTGCAGAATAGGAGGGCCAGCTGTGCGCACCGTTTACAACTTCATAGAGCCAAACCTCTTTGCTATCGATGCAGTCAAAGTAACGATGCTTGATAGTACCTAGACCCTCAAGCGGTAGAGTCTCATTGCTTAAACATTCATTCTCCTGTGACCAGAAGTTAACTACATCCTCTACTCCAGGGTAGGGCCCCCAGTAGCTGTCTTCTAGATCTCCCCCCCAAAGTGTTACGCTGTCGCTGGTTCCATGAATTTCTAAAACTGGCATAGGCGCAGGGTTGCAATCGGTCCATGAAACTCCAAACATTGTGCCTGCTACTGGTGCTATTGCTTTGAAGATGCCATCGGTTTCACACGCCAACTTGTAAGACATCTCTGCCCCATTAGACATTCCTGCAACGAATGTATTTCTCGTGTCGTATCCATGCTCAGCTTGCAAGAACTCTGCCAGTGATATTATAAACGAAACATCATCTACAGCTTGGTTCGTGTGGAAGTTATATCCTACATTCCAAAAATTATCCCCATTCTGATCTGAAGTTCCTTGTGGGTAGCAAACAGCAAAGCCATGCTCATCCGCCATAGCGTTTAGGCCTGAGTAGTTGCTTAAACCTAAAGCTGAGCCAGTAAATCCATGCAGCGCAAAAATTAACGGGGCGTTTTCCTGAATTGATTCAGGGCTATAAAGATAGTATTGTCTCTCAATTCCTTCATGGTTAAAGCTATGAGCCTCAGGGATTCCATCGCAATAGCCATATGTATTGGAGTACTGATCCGTACAATCTCCACAATCAAAGCTATACTCTTCGCACTGGAAGTCGTAGCCCCACTGGCCATTATCACACCATCCATCTCCAACCCAGGACTCTATAATCCCGTCCTGATTAAAGTCCTCACAGAACTCATTGTTTACGAAGCAATCATATCCATATTCTGGTTCGTTGTTGCAGAAATAAAGGCCCGTGCAGTCAAACATCAACATGTTTTCATCGCAGTTGAATTCAGAAATGTCAATGCAAGAAGCACTTTCTACTTCATACAGCCCTCCATCACATCCATACCCAGCTCCTAGGCATTGCCCTCCCCACATTGTACCTAGGCAGCGCCAGTCACATCCTGCGTTTACATCGCATAAATATTCATCTTCAAATTCACTGCAATCTATATTTTCAATCTCTGTGACCCAGTCGCAGACTACGCTATTCATACACTCTCCCTCACTTAAATTATCACACTGGGAGAAGGCGTAGTTGAGGAATAGTATAACACTAAAAATATAGAAGGATCTTGTCATGGTATAATCTAGAAAGAAAAAAAGCCAAGGAACAGCAAAAACTACAATGCACTAAACTTTTCTATGATTCAACATAAACTGACTGATAAACTCTTTTGAATCTTTGAAATTATGTAGTCCAATATTTTTGAAAAAATTAATTTTTTCTAATCTTTCTTTAATGCTAGGGCTTGCGCCTGAAACTATAGTTTTAATTTCCTTTGACTGATTCTTCTTAACAATATCTTCTATTAGGAACGCCCCAGAAAGGTCAATACTTTTAATTTTACTTAAATCTACAATTAACAGCTTGTGTTTGCATGCATCAGAGTAAGCATTGGATGCTTGATAAACCGACCCAAAAAACAACGATCCTTGAGGCTGAAGGACGCAGGCTGCTTCATCTAAATTTAAGGCATCCTCAAACTCATCTAAAAACAATGATTCTGAAGGACGAAGAACCATTCTCTTATTCTTAGATCGCAACGAAAGTCTAATATCTTTGACAGCTAAAATAGCCGCCAAAAGTGTTCCTATTGCTATTGCCATTATTAAATCAGAAAAAATGGTTACGACCACAACAACAAAAAATACAAATAGATCTCTAAATGAAAGGTCTTTAAGGATGGGGATTATACGATAATCTAAGATTTCAAATCCAAGCTTGAACAGTATTGCGGCCAGGCATGCACTAGGGATTTTAGCAACCAAAGAACTGAGGCCAAATAAAACAGCTAGCAGCGTTAGACCTTTAACAATGGTTGCCAAAGGGGTTTTTGCACCAAACTTTACATTGCCAACCGTTTGAGTTGTAGCGGTTGCTGTAGATATTCCACCTACTAAGCCCGCTGCCATGTTGGCCATTCCTTGACCAAAGGTCTCTCTATCACTGCTATGCTGTGTACCTGTTAAGTTATCTGCGACCTTACAGCTTAAGAGACTATCAATTATTGCTAAAGCTGCCAAAATAAAAGCAGGGCCAATGAACTGATTTAATCTAGAAAAATCAGGAAAGTAAAATGAAAAAATTTTTGATTCTTGTGCTCTGTTCATTTTATCCCCAATAAATGGAATATCAAGACCCATAAAATAAGCAACTCCCATTCCGGCTATTAATGCCACCAAAGGTCCCGGAATATTTTTTAGAAACTCGACTCTTCTTTCAATTATTGGCCATGAAAATAAAATTATTAGTGAAGGAATCGAAACGAAAAGGGCCTCTGGGTTGGTATTTTGTATTGTAGCTAGAAAGTTTCGAAATACCGCATGTATAGTCTTTTCAGGTTCCAAGCCAACAAAAGCATTGATTTGGGTGACTACTACAATTACGCCTATTCCACACATAAAGCCTGCTATAACTGGATATGGAGTGTAGTGAATAAATCGAGAAATTTTAAGAAATGAAATCAATACTAATATCAATCCACTTAAAAATATAATAGAAAATGCAGCAACTATATCAGGTTCAGCTGTGGTGCCTACAACAAAAAATCCCATCAAAGAAGCAATCTGAGCCGCCATTGGTGCAGTTGGACCACTAACTCCAACCATGCATCCCCCCAACAAGCCTCCAACCAAGCCTCCAACTACCGCGCTCCATAGACCTGCCTCTGGTCCTAACTGAGAAATTTCGCCAAAAGCAAGGGCCAGAGGTAGTGCAATAATTGCAACTACAATACCAGCCAAAATATCATTTTGAATATTAGTTTGGAGAGACTTAATATTTTTAACAGGACTATTTTCTTTAAGACTGCTTCTTAAAAATAATAACAACTGACTCATAAAATAATTTAAAAACAAATAAAGCCTCAATAAAAGAGGCTTTACAATTAATTTTAAATAACGTTTGTATTAAATGATGTTAGTTTAATATTGAATCTACTAGCTGAACAATATCAAGAACATCTACACTTGCATCTAAGTTTAAGTCTGCCACCTGTTCGTAATCATCAACAAGAACGAGTTCAACTAATAGGACTACATCCTGAATATTTAAAGTTTCGTCACCGTTTAAATCACCTAACAAATCAGAATAAATAAAATCTGTTAGCTTGTACTGTGAAAAAAAATTAACCAACTCTTCGCTTGCGTTGAATCCCCAGTTATTCCAGAACCACTCGTGCTGACCTCCATTTACTTTATAGTGAACAAACTCCGCTTGGGAAAAATCGTTGAAATATTTATATACCTCAACATATGAATTGAGTGATTCAGAAGATTCCAAATTAAAGTTATTGTATCCATTCCAGTATTCAATTGATTGTTCAACAGTTAAGGCCTGGTCAAAAGATGGAGGAAAATAATCTACTGTCGCGTCATTTGTGCCGTGAAAATGAATTATAGGAATATCCCTGTCTCCATCACAAGATTGATTTGAGTTTAGCATAAAATTCCCTGCTACAGATCCAAAGGCGGTAACCTTGTCAGATAACTCACAAGCTAGTTCATATGCCATGTAGCCACCATTTGAATAGCCGCAAGCGTATACCCTGTTAAGATCAATTTCAAAGCTTGAAGCAACCGCATCAATAACTGCACTAATAAAACCAACATCATCCTCTGAATTAAAATCCCAAAAAGTTCCTACGTTCCATGAAGTAGAGCCTATATCTGAATTAATACCCTGTGGATACACAACCGCAATATTTTGCTGGTGAGCATAATTATCCATCTGAGTTCCAGATATTTGGCTTGAGGCATTTCCACCAAAGCCATGCATGTTAACAATTAAGCCTGAGGGGCTGGAATAGCCCTCTGGATAAGAAACATAATAAACTCTATTAACTCCATCAAAATCAATATCAAACCATTGAGAAAAGCAAATAGTATGGATAATGGATAGATATAAAAAATATTTTTTCATTTTCACTAACCTTATTTCAAATAATCCTCAAAAGTAAATTACTACCAATCGTTTAAATTTAATTGATACCAAAGAAATGAAATAATTTCATCTCTATACGCTCCAAATGGACCTACATTCACAACATGAGAATTTGATGGCTGAGGAACTAAAAAGGCATCGTTCCCCGAGTTTATAATTGCCTCATAAAGAGGAAGCACGTCAGCCTCCCACGTTCTACCTGTAACGGGGTCATAATCTTCGGAGTGCATAATTAAGCAGCCTGCATCATCTTCATCAAAGTTAAACAAATCTATGGGAATGGCTGCCCCTGTTGAAATAGAAGATGCTATCCTAGAAGAAACGCCTGGATAATCGCTATCACCACCCAATGTACTCAAAAAATCATTCTCAACAGCATTGATTAAAGAAATAAAACCGCCTGCTGACCTACCAATAGTTACAATTCTGCTTGTATCAATACTATATATGTCACTTTGGGACTTAAGGAACCTAATAGCATTCATTGCATCCTCAACAGCATGAGTAACTGCCTGAATAAGGTTTAGCTCTGAATTATCTTGATAATCTTGCGGGGTTAGCCTATAGTTAATTGTACAGCCTACATAGCCCAATGAAGCATAATCTTTAGCATCTTGCCACCTATCTTCCTTACTTCCAGCGGCAAAACTACCACCATGAATTAGCATTGCTACTGGTAGAAGTTTATTGTTTGGATTTGGAGGGATAGCAATATCAAGCTCAAGTATTATTGTATCAAGCAACTGGTCTTCTAGCTTGTTTTGGCCCGATGAATACTGCAATCCATTCATATTTGATCGTTCAGAAAATACTATATCATAGACAAATGTGAGCTCGTCTTCTTGATACTGGCCACTAACAAATAATCCAGAATCAGGCAGAACATCATCCAGGTTGATAATAGTATCTACAAGCAGGACAATATCTAAGACATCCAACGAACCATCCTGGTTCATATCTCCATTATAGATCATTGAGCCTTCTAATATATATGACACTAATAAAACTGCATCAATAACATTAATTTCTCCATCATTATTAATGTCTCCGTAATCACCACACATATTATCTGTGTAGGCATATCCTTCTCTAAACAAAGTAGAATGAACTACCTCCTCAGGAACTGTCTTAAAATCAACAACTTGGCCATCGCACCTGTAATTCATTTGATAATTAAGAATATTTCCAAAATGGGTATCTATAGTTATAATGTCTCCTAAAACACTGTAAGGGTGAGGTGTCCCTCCTGTGTTGTCACCATCTAGATCATCAAACTCACCATTTTCGTCAACATAAATACTATACCTTAACCCAGCATCAGCATATGGCTCAGTATCTACAAATTGATACATTATAGCATCTTCATATCCAACCAAATGCCATCTCCCATTTATTTCATCTGAGGTAAAAAGAGAGGACAAAAAAATTATTAATGGAAAAATATTTTTCATATTTAAATATAAGACATAATGATAGAATATCAAATGCTATCAATCACTCTATCTGAAAAACTTTTAGTTTAAAATAATATTTACGAGCTGAACTGCGTCTATCACGTTGATGGTTCCATCTTGATTAATGTCTCCAGCAGCTAACTGCTGTTCACTAGAGCTGCCACCTAATATAATATTTACTAAGTTGACTACATCTATAACATTAATGGTCCCATCCTCATTTAGATCTCCTAGGATAGATCCTGAGGGGATAGATTCAATTAAATCGATAATTGTAGATTGCAAGTTACTTGGAAGCCCACTAGAGATGTTTTGACTTAGAACTAAGTCTCCGTTATGATCAAGCACGAACAAGTCTCTCTGACTTGCGCTCCATCCATTCCAAACATTGAAAGGAGATTCATCCATGCAAACTGATGATGCATTTCCGCTTGTCCAATTATTTAACGAAGATTCATGGGTAGATTTTCCAATACCTACTAGCTTTACTTGGCTATATCCAAGGTCGTTTAGTCCTTCAAGTAGATCATCTAGCTGCTCGAACCGAGCGGCACAAATGCCTCAATAGTAGTAGCCAAAATAATGCAAGGTAATTTGATCAGATGAAATATTTGGACCAACATTTTCTTGGAATGACGTTGAATTAGGATTTAAATCAACCAAGGTGTAGTCGTACTGACCAAACAATATTGAAAGAGAAAGAAGTGGTAAAGATAGAATACTTAATAAAATTTTCACTACCAAACTTAAACAAATGGCTTAAACATTAAACATTATTTTACTTATTGTTACATAAATTAATTTTAATTTTCAAAAGCCTATCAAAAAAATCTAATTATCTCCAATTGCAAATTTTTTATACTTCCTGCCATGTACAGGCCCACTATCAGGCCAGTCCCAATCTCCAAAACCACCTCTGTTATAGTCCTCAAAGGCTTCCTCAATTTCTTTTCTATTATTCATAACAAATGGTCCGTAC
>MDTB01021601.1_pt1 | contig 15970 bp, 3 predicted proteins | sample 811161 | NCBI WGS metagenome assembly MDTB01 (sample SAMN05326650, study PRJNA326480) | marine metagenome | isolation source: seawater | place: Mediterranean Sea | collected 2009 | reverse complement strand
GTCACAGAATAATACTTGAAGCCAGATGCCTGAGGGTTGGCAATCAGTCTTGCCACATATGCCGTTGAGTTCTTTCTGGAAACAACACTGTTTGTCGGCACTGTTGCTTTGTTCCGCACCCAGTAGTAATAGTATGATACAAAAGTGTCTAGTCTAGAACTGTATTTTTGTTTAACTGTGTACTGTGAGTCATCGGTGTTGAGTGGTGTACCTGTCACCCCTTCGCTTACTCCTTGCTGTGATCCTGATCTTGTGTTGTATGCACTTGGGAGTAGGGTAGATTCTGTCCACTCGTACACATCTATAGTAGATCCAGGAAACAATCTGCCCCAGTTATTTGTTTTAAATTCTTGTGTTCCTTGTTCATACCATGTCCATTTAACTTTTGATAGATCCCACCATGTTTCTCCTAGGTGTTCCTCTCCCCATGGTGTCTTAAGGTCGGCATTGTCTCCAAAGTTGTATGTTGCTGGATCATAAGCTGTCTTTATGTTGATCTCTCTATCCGCAACTCCAAGTATCCTTCCTTTAATTGGATCGTAAAGATTGTAATGATCCCGTATCTCTTTGGACCCTTTACTGAATTCAAAAACCTGTCCAAGTTTTTCTATGTCTATGAATGCTGTCTCTGATGCTATGTTCTTCCAGGCGTGTTCACCAGACACTGTTAGATCAAATACTCCAACTGATCCATCATTCGAGCGATCAGTATTTCCTTCATCTTCCGGTGCTCCTACAAATACAGCGTTATCTATAACACAAACACCTTTGCCAAAATCGTCATCGCCTGTTACATTGTCAGTAACTAGTTTGTCGTCAACCACAAAATCTGTATTGTACATTGTTGCAGTGTACGCCGCTCCTGATCCTGCGTTTAGATCAACAAACGTCGTGTCCTGTAGATCAAACGTAGTCTCTCCTGAGTCTATTTGCATCTCTCTAGGAGTCGCGGCCTGCTCTGCGCCTATTATCACTTTAGTTGCTGTATCGTTCAAGTCGATACTTGTTCCGAACTGCATGTTTGATTTTGATTCTGGAGCAGTTATCGTTTGCTGTAACGTGTATGTGTTAGTTGACCCGTCAGCGTTCCATTTGTAGTAGTATACTGCACCAGCATCTGGCTGTGTTGTCGAATCATCTGTGCCATCAACTCCTGGCGCACCTATCATTAAAACAGTTCCGTCCTTGCTCATTGATATTGACTCTCCAAATCTAGTGTTCAGTGACGAATCGTCTGTGCTGGTTCCTGTCAGTGTCTGTGCAAGTGCAAAGGCATGATCGGTGCTACCGTCGTTTGCCTGTGAATTCCTTGTGAATATCTCAACTTTTCCTGCCTGTCCGGGTGCAACTGAACTAACCGCTAATATGTCTCCGTTGTCATTTGCTTCTAGCCTGTGTCCGAACCTTTTTCCTGCTCCTGGATCAGCTGATGTAATTGTTAAATTTTGTGTCCATGTGTCATATGTTGAACCGTCTGCACCAATTCCCCATTCGTACATGTAAACCTGTCCTACATCATCACCATATCCTGGTGCGCCGACAAAAAGATATTTGGTTGCTGTTGACCTAACGGAGTCTATTCCAGGTTCTGAAATTTTGTGGGAATGACCAAAGTTCTGTGCCTGAACGGAATCTATTGTTGACCCGTCTTCTGGCGGGGTAATTGTGTTTAGAATTGAATATTTGAAACTTGACGGATCCCAAAGATACACCTTTATTAATCCATTGTCGTCATATCTCGTGCTTCCGTCAGCACTAGTTGTGTTTGAAAATGGTGCGCCTGCTACGACAAAGTTCTCGTCCGTACTCATTGAAAGCGAAAATCCTAACTTACTGGTGTTATCATTATTTTCGGTCATAGTAACTGTTGACTGTGGTTTAAATGCTGTGCCTGCCGTTGCAGTTGATCGGAACAAGAAGTGTACTTCTCCTTGTCCTTTACCCGGTGCTGACACAACTAACGTCCTGCCGTCGTTTCTTGCCACTATCTGCGATCCAAAATTTTGATCATCTGTGCTGATATCGGATGATAGAAGCACCTTCGTTGTGTATGGGTCTTGCTTCTCGTACACCTGCCACAGACCTGAGCTATCTGAATCAGCGTAAACCTTGTCTCCAGGTTTTTCAATAGCATCATCCTTGTCATTGTAATCATCAAAGTCAAGTAGATCATTGACATTATTCATTGAAGATAATCTCACTGACACAAACTTGTAAACATTTCCGTAAGTGTCTGCTGACGATCCATCTTCCAGTGTTGGTATGAATGCTGTGTTTCCATTGTAGTCTATTATCACAGTCTTGTGATCTTCCACACTTGACACTTGGTGTACACCATTTAGCGTTCGTTCCTCGCTGTTTGATATTCCAAAGTAGTCTGCGAGCTTTGTTGGTGAACCTGCTGTCAGGCCATGTGTGCTTGTGAATGTTAATTCTAACTGTGTGGCATTGTTAATTGATCTTATCTGGGCTATCTTGAGCTTGGCGTTAGTTATTCTAAACACGTCCCAGTCTTTGTTACTTTTGTTGGCTACCCATACAAGATCATTTGCCGTAATGGCATTCATGTCTAGGTTTAAAAGATCTGCTATGTCAAATGCTGTGTGTTGAACTTGGTTGAGTCGTGGATAACCTGCAGTCTTGTAGACCTGTGCGTGATCTCTGCTAACACCTTCCTTAGTGTAGTCCAATCTACTAAATGTTGTAGCGGCAGTGTACTCCACTGGTTTGTAGTACATCGAATCCTTGCCAACATAGATTGATCTTGCATACTCCCTAGTTTCGTTGGTCGTGTCAAATAGTTCTATACTCTGTGGATCTGCCTTAGATTCATCATCTTTCAACGTAATCTGTATGTTTTCTACGGAATCTGTGTTTCCAAATTTTCCTGTTCTTATCATCCATTCAGGATAAAATTCCAGATTGATGTCTTCGCCCTCATACTTGGCTTTCAAAATTTTGTCGATGGCATTTTGTGTGCCTTTCTCTCTGATGTATCCTTGGTAGAACTTGTATTGTGAAACATCATTTACAAATAAGTTCTCTAGATAATCTCTTGACTGATATCCAATTAATCTCTGTGCCAGTTTTTGTTGTGAATCATCAAAGTTGTTTGTTTCTAGATTGTAAAAATCATTAAATTGTGAAATTTTATAGTCAAAGTTTGGAATCAACTGCGATGCTGGTTTTTCAGCTTTAAGTCTCCAGTTTGCGTTATCAAAAACAGAAGTTGAATTGTGGTTTACTTTTGCAACGTAGAATTTTCCCTGGTACTCTACTGTGTCGCCTATCCTATAATCAGTGTTTGCTGTCCAGTAAGAAACCTGTGCCGCATCAAACACGAACCCTGGAGCGTAATAGTCACCGTTCCACCCTGCTGTCTTCCATCCAACAAGTTTAAGCCTCTGCTGTCTAAACCCTGTGGCTGGATCATATATGATATCTGAAAACACTGTGCTATTATCAAACAACAGTAAGTGTTCTTTCTGCACTGTGTTGAGTGCTACATTGTACAATCCTATGGTTTCAGACTTTATTCCTAGTTCAAATGTCTTTCCAATACGTTTTGTTGAGAACTCTCCTATATCTATCTTTCTTCCACCTGCGTCAAGCAGTGAATAGTCACCTGACAAGTTTCTTAATTTGCCAACAATAGTGTTGTCTGTGTCTAGCTCAAAACCATCCGCGGCCGGTGAGACTGTTACCGCACTTCCCGGTGCCCATTCCTGTGTGGTCCAAAATAGAAATTCCCTTACTGCATTAGACCAGTTTAGCGTCTCTTTCAATTCCGTTGAAAATTTATTAAATTTAAATCCTTGACTTTCTAGCCAATGTCCGTAACCGAAAAGGAAATCTGTGACATCCTGTATTGTGTTGAATACATATCCATAAGGTATAGTCTGTGTAGTTTCTTGAAAGGCATTGTATTTTTTGACCGGTGTTGCACCTTCTATCGAGACTGCGGAATGTGTTGTTGTCTTGATAGGATAGTTGAATTGGAAATATGGTTTAGTCGTTGAGTATCCTAGTACTTTATAGCCTCCTAAAAGTGTTGATCCGTCAATGCTAGTGTCTGTGTTCTTCTCTATCAACACACCTGAATAATTGAAACTTTCCACAGGGTTTGATGTCCTGAATAATATTTTGTAGTTCTCGTCCGGTATGAACTTACTGCCTGATGTTGAACCTGGTGATACCGAATCTGTCAATATTTTCAAGTTGTCCTTGTCTGAGAATCCACCTAGTTTGTGTGCCAACTGCACAGACAATTTTTTCATCTTGTTGTAATAGAATGTAGATGTGTCTAAGTTCCGTGATATCAGATAGTTTACCACAAATGGTTGGTATCCTGCTGTCTGGTACCGTGTTGTCACTCCAGTGGTGTTGTTAGTTTCAGTTTCCAAATGATACTTGTTAGTTGACAGCTCTGCTCTTATACCTGTGTCCTTGTAGATTTCATTTCCGCTGACATTGGTAGTTAATCTAGCTGTGTCAAGAAAGCATGAATGAAATTTGGCAGGTCTTGTTAGTGCCAGTGTCTTCATTGCTGTGAAAGGGAAAGCACTGGATCTTCTCCATGCTGTCTCTGGCGGACCCCAGTCTCCAAACTTCCAAGAGTTCTGTCTTCCCGGTATATCAAAATTTTCTACAAGCCCTGCCGCTAATGGATCCAAAAGATTACCTGATGCATCAACTGGCAAATAGCTTTTAATTGCTGGCTTTCCGTACCTGCCTGTTTCCGTAGCTATTGCTGTCCATAAAACATCATTGGCAGATGTATACGGTGCTGGACCATATAGTGTTTCCCAATCTGTTGGCTTCTCTGAATGTCCTAGCATCTCCCACGGTCTAACATGCGGAGCATCTGTGTCATAAAAATAATTGTATATGCCTCTCCAGTGTCCTGGTAGACTTGCCAAATTTAATCTGTCTGTGCTTCTAGCATAGTTGTATGTGAACGGTGAACCTTCCACAAAACTTGTGTTATTGATGTACTGAACATTGTTTCTTCCAGACCATGTGTAGAAATCTGTTGCCATGACATCATTAATTTCTTGTAGTGTATATTCTGTTGTATTAAATGCACTTGGTTTTACGTCGTTAATTTCAAGCAACGTAGAATCATATGCTGTCTTAATATTGTTATAGATTCTTTTCTCCAGTTCAATTATTAGATCATCTCTTTCATCACCGTAGGCTTTTATAATCGATCCATCGTGCCTTCTAATAACTGTTGTATCAGTGATGTACGTGGTATCTACAAAAGATTCTGGTTTAAATTTTGGATACATTCCAAGTTTGGTCGGAGACGGTGGCATATAACTGCCTGTCGTGTCTGCGTAATCTTTTATCTTAACAATGTCACCTTCCGCAAGTGTGGCTGATATTGTCAAGCTATCGTCTGTTGTGCTAAATGTGTAGTCGGTTCCTAAAATTAATTGAACATCATTTAGGTAAACGTACACTGCCCTGTTACTCAATTCTGTGATGCTATGCTTTGAGTCTATTGCGTACTCTGTCTGTTCCGCCCCAAGCACCGTGTAGGTTCTTGTGCTTACGTTTTCTCCATAACCTATCATGTCCTCGTAGTAGAATGGGAAAGTGCTATCTCTCCCGGGTGATATTGCTGATATTATTTCATCTACTCTATCTGTAGCAACTCCTTCATATGCTGTACCCACTGCGTGTGTTAGAAAAGAATTATACCATTTTTCATATTCCTGGCTGGCATATTCTATTGCCAATATAGAATTTGCTTCTTGGTCTATCAGTCCAAACACTGCCGGCACTAATGGTGCTTGGTGTTGTAGTATGCTACCTCCCGTAAGTCTAGCATCTGGCTTGTCTCTAAGATTTGATGTTCCTAGTATCGCTCCATCCACATCCTGGTTCTTGTCGAATATATCTTTTACATGTCCTAGTATTTGTCCATAGGTAAATGTGCCTAACTGATTATTCAAACTGTTTGTGGATAAATTGTCAGGTATCTCATAAATTCCTTTATCGGCTACCTTGTCAGCACTGCTATAACCGGCAATCCTAATTTGATCATCAGCTGTCAAATCTTCGTTAAACTTAACATATGTGTTTGTTGTTCCGTCAACAAGTGTGTAGTCCGTTGCTATTGTTTTCCTAGTACCATTCACTGTAACTGATACTTCAAGGTCTGTAAGTGAGGCAGAATTTTTATAGAAGTCTATGGGGAACAACTTTTTCTCTGTATTACCAACTATGTAAGTCCTAATTACTCTCTGTTTGCTGTCAGTTGTTCTCTTGATCCAGGCACCTCTGGAGTTGTGTGTTTCTGAACCTGTGGTGTAATGAAGATGCCCCGTCGCTAATTTTTTTGTTATAGTTGTTGTACCTGATTTATATGTGAACGTTCCTGATGTATGATCGGAATCAAATACAATGTCTCCAACGTTGTTTATTGTGTTGTATTTTACTTTTATACCAAGCACTGTGTCTTTGGTTGCCGAGTCTGATGTTGCAAATTCAAATACCTTTGCCCCTACAAAAGTTGAATTTGGATATTTTGTGGTATCATCAAAGCTGGTGTGTGTATCATCCCACATGCCAAACAATGGCTGTTGGTTGACTCCTGTTTTTTGTTGTGCCTCTTTCCAAGTGGTTGTCGCAGAGTCATAATAAAAGGTCTTACCTTGGTTTGATGTCCCAAATTCTACAAACACACTCTCGTTACTAGCCGGAGTAGCGTCATCTTCTGCAGTAAGGGAAATAACCTGTGTGCTGTCGCCTGCTGTTGCAAAGCTAACCTTGTATATCTTATTCTTGACTATGGGATCAGTGTCTGCAGAGAATATTACCCGCATTCCTTCTGTAAGAGAAACGCCATCAATGATGTAACCTGTTTGAAGGACTACGTTACTAAAAGCATCCGTGGTCACTGTATCAAACAGCGTCACTGAATTCTTAGCAACAGTTCCATGATTGTAAAGTGCAAGTCCTGAATCAAATTCTATTATTGGTCTTTTTGCCCTGTCTGTTTCATCTAGGTTTGGTGTGTATTCATTTATTCTAGCAGTTTCTTCTATAACGGACTTATGAAACCATCTGTTGTATCTCGACCATGCATTCTGATCACGTGAATCTCTCTTTATTGTGATGTAATCCGTTGTTTCGGGTCTATAAAATGTTTTAGCGTAAGGTCTAGAGTCATATCCAACTGTATCGTAAAGTATGGTTGTTTCTTTAGCATAACTTGCCGGTGTTATCAGAGTCTCAACATCGGTCAGTGTTATTGACTCACCAACTCCCTCCACATAGTACTCCTTGTCTAGGTATGTCGAATTAGTATCCAATTGATCTGTTTTGAACTTTATCTTCATACCGTTGGATAAGTTTAATGTTCTCAAGCTGTAATTCTTAACACCTATGATGTCGTCCTCAGGATTAATTTTTGCCAATGTGTTTATGGTTCTAATCTGTAATATACCATACATGGCATCGTGGTTACCACACTGATAGTATAGTGTGTCAGGACCGCCTGTAAGCGGAACTGTGAATGTCACTGTACCATAGTCGGCACCGTTGTTGGTTACACCAGTTGAGTATACAGTGGATGTTGAACCATCTTCTGCCACCATGCTGTTGTAAGGTTCTGTCATTATCCAGAAAGGGTGACCCTTTGCATTTATTTTAAATTTGTATGTGTTTCCCCTGTAAAGTTTTATAATGGGATTGTTTTCTCCAGGCCTGTGACCAAAATTGTATGCACCCTTGGCAAGATTAACCACATCATATTCTGCTACCGCAGATGGACCTACAGAATCTATCTCAAGTACGTCAGGACCATTGGGCAACCAAAAGTATTCTCTGTAATTGATCAGTTTGTCGTAGTCGATCGCTGGGTTCCAAGAGTAGACAGTCTCCTTGTTCAGCCTGTCGTGATTGTCCACTTTACCACCAAAGTATTTGATCTGATTTATAAAGTCATCATATGTTCCTGTAAATTTTACCTGATCCTCTGGGTTTATAGAAGTTGTGTCTCTGTCTGTGTATGTTACAGCAGGTTCTAGTTGGTATGCAAACCTATCTCTGTTACTACCTGTAATGTATGTGTCTGTGATTGATCTAGTGTAAGCGTCTTGTCGTCCAATAAAACCGTCTAGCCTTTCAAGACTGCCTTTCTGTACCAAAGGATCCATTGTGCTTGATAGGAATCTCTGGTTGGTGTCTGTCCTATAGAATGCAGGTAGGTGCTGTACGGTCCTTCTGTATTCGTTGTTGCCTTGCTTTACAACTTCGTTATTTGTTAATGCGTTTGTTGGATTGTCAGCCATTAGTATCCTGATCCACTACTGCCGGAACTTGAACTTGATCCCGATCCTGTTGTAGTAGAGCCTGACACTGATGATCCTGTTGTAGTGTTAGTTGTGGCAGTTGATGTAGACGTTACTACTGAACCAGAGGCCGCTAGTTGGTTGGCTCCTAGTGCTGTAATAATCGAAACATCATCAACGGTGGCCCCACTGATAAAAATTTCGTCTGCCGCGGAATTAATTTGGAACAGAGACCCAAATGTCTGTCCTGCCTGGTTTGGCACTATAACTGCTGTCAGTAAGTCTGGAGCAAGTTGGTTGTGTATGTAAGCGGCTAATTCTGTAAAATAAAATGCATCACCAAAATCCCAGTTGTCGAGTGCAAAAAATTCGTTTATTGCGGCAATGACCCTTGTCTTGATCACTGCGTCAGTGACATTAGTTTTCGTGTTCTTGACTACTTTGAAGGTAGCTTGTAGTTCTTCGTCTGCATTTGAACCAAAAAGTATCTTATATTTCACTGGATGATAAACTATCTGATCAGATAATGATTTTAATGCGTTAAGTTTTCCTGAGTAATTTATTCTCAGCTGATCTGACGTTGAAGCCGATGGTTTTGTGCCCTCATCTTGTAACCAAACTCTAAATAAGTTGTCGTACGTTCTTTCTAAAATGTATATGTCAACAATGTTCGATACACTAGGATCTATTCTTGTTTCCTGTCCAGCGTTGTGTCTGTACTGAAAGCTGATAGAACTTCTGCCTCTCCTCGCTATGTAATCTGTTGTTGTTGTAAGCGTGTTCGTGGTTGTGCTGTATTTCTTGATCACATCCTCATCACTATCATAGAAATAAAATAACTGGCCGTCAGTGTAGGTAGTGCTGTTTACGTTTATATCTGTTTCGTTCTCGGTCACGATAAAATTTGTTGCGGCGTAGAATCTGTATCTCTCAATGGTGTCATAAGAGATGTACTTTTCAAAAAACACGAATTTAGTATCAACTGAAGTGTCTGGTTCTATGACTATGTCAAAGATTTCAGGATTGTCAACAACTCCATCATCGTCGTCATCAAAAAACCCAACTTTGACCTTCCTGTTGTCTTGGAAGCCATCTGCTTCTGTTACTGTGTCAACTACTTGCCATGTAATTGGATAACCTATGCTGTTGCCTGTTGAAACTATAGAATTTGTCTTTAGGATCTTTACAGTATCTTTTACACTTTTTCCTGTCTTATAGTCGTAAATTTTTTCCTGTGCATCATAATGAAATTTATTCTGTGACTCAGATTCGAATATGTAATCTAATTTCCTATATTGCACTGTGTATGTGTTTCCATCATTGGTAAATTTGAAAAACCAACTGGCATCGAGATTTGTGCCTGCTGTACTTCCTGCACCTGCAGTAGCAAATATATCACTCGTGCTTAAATTTGTTGATGTGATAACTTTAAATTCCTGTGAATCTTGATCATATCTCAATCCAAATTCCTCGAATGCCTCTATCCTATTCACCATATCTGCTTCCAAGGTTGCTGAGAATGACGTTGTGAATGGTGGTATCACTGCATTGACCACAGATCCATCAGGTATAATATCATTGATCGTTATTGGACCTGTGCCATCCTCAAGATTTCCTAAACCCCCATTGGCCCCATCTAAAACAACTGCACCTATCTTGGCCCATGCTCTGTCCTCTGCATTGTCTGTGCCTGCTGTCACTAATTTGTCATTTAAAAACTCTCTAGTGTCAGGTGATGTGAATTTTATAAGTGCACCTACTTTTGCATATTTAAAATTTGATGTTGCGGAATCTCCGACAACCAACGCTCCACCTGATGTAAAGTAACCAGTGTTGGTGTTTGTTGTTGTAGTAGTAGAATTCCAAGTTGCACTGAGACTGCTTAGATCCTTACTTGAATACTTTAGATAATAGAACTGTCTCGAATATGCTTGTTTTAATTTTGCTTCCACAGATGTATCTATAGTGGACTGTATCTCACTCCTATTGTTGAATGTAAATGTGAACTGCTGTATGCTTTCCTCTCGGTACAAAATTCCGTCTTCCGCAAACACATTTACATTTGAATATGCGCCTGTTGGATCTAGCACTTCCTTGGCCCTTGATATACCTGATGCTGACCTATTTACTGATCGAACTTTAACTATTTCCTGTGATGCAGAAAGTGGCACAACCTGGTAATCCTCGGCAGTTATCATTCTGTTCTGTGAATAGTAAACCTGAGCGGCCTTTTCCTTGATCGAATCATTTGACTCTGTTGCGGCACTGTTATATACTGATGATTTCAAACTCATTGTTATTGTCAGTGTCTGCTGTGCACCATTTTTATCGATGTATGGCACTGGCACTTGCACACTGCTTAGGTCACTTGATTGGATAGCGAACTTGGCATTATCACTAATCCTGTGATATACTCTGAATGAACCTAAGGGAATGTTTGAGAAATTGCCGTCTCCAAAAACAAGATCAACAGCATCGTTGTTTCTAGTCACAACATTGTAAGTGTCTCGCTCCGTTTTTGACAGTGAATTGTAGATTGCATTGTTTCCTGCTAGTGATGGTACCGCAGTCCATCTTTTTGAAAGCTGTCCAAACTGATCCAACTGGTACAACCAGATATCAGTATCATTGATGTCAGTGGCCGCCAATGACTTGACGTAATTAGTTACTGCACTGTCCACGGTAAAGTCTGTCTGTCGCATAAGTCCTTGCTTGAATAGAAAGAAAAATCCTGTGTTATTAGAACTGTCACCGGATCCATCTGACCTGTAGGTGTATGTCAAACCTGATCCTTCTATAGGATCTGCTTCATATATCGATTCCGAATTATTAATCGAACTTGGTACTACTTCAAATTGCCTAGTGGTTCCACCAACGGCCTTTGTAAAAGAAAATATCGGAAGATCAGTCTGGTTGGAACTTAATGTGTACACCTCTGTTGATATACCACCTATTGATCCTGACTCTCTGGGATTGCCAAACAGTTGTCCTGTCTGGTTTGCCGCGTTTAGTATTGATATGAATTGCTCTCTATAATTTGAGTTTGCACTGTCATTCCATATAATGTTTCCGTTAGCTAGATTTGTTCCTGTCGAATCCACGACGTCTTGTGTTGTAGATATGGCATCTATCTTTAAAAGTCCTGTTGCTGGTAAATTTCTCTTTGCATTGTAGTTGATCAATCTTGCCAACCTCAACACTGAATTTCTTCTCTCGGCTGTTTCTAAAAAGTTCTCCCTAGCATTCAAATCAACTCTAAATGAAAGTGCCTGGGCCACATAGGCGATCAAATCTATCAGAGCGACATATTCAGAACTTTCAACAAAGTCATTGAAATCATCTGGATAGTTCTCACGTAGATATGACACCATTGTTCTACGAAGTGTTTCAAAATCGTAGGATTTGAAGTCTGCTTGTTGGAAAGATTGATAAATTTTTCTCCAATCCTCTGCAACTAGTAATCTGTTCTGTCTATCTGTTGTGGCCATTGTTTTTTATTAATGTTAACAACGGTATTTATAGGATATATTAAGTGCGTACTTTAAGATAGGCGCAACAATGAGTTTTCGTCAAAGTTGAATTGTAATTTTTCGGTAATGTTTAACGGAACATAGGTGATAGTTGCCTGTATAGCTATGCCATGATCCGCTTCAGATACTAATATTTCTTCTGTAGAAATCCGTGGATCTGCGTTTAGATTGGCTGTGATGTCCTCTACAATGGCGTCCTTCAGTGTGTCAGTGAATGGTTCAAACAGTGCATCGTATATTATGGTGCCAAATTCTGGATTTTCCACTCTCTCGCCCTTACGGATGCTTAATCTGTTGATCAAATCTTGTTTGGCCACTTCAAAATCGTACAGTTTGAAGTTCTTCTTGTTGGCCCTCGAACTGAATCCTCTGAATGTTACTTTACTATTATTTGTGTTTGTTGTGTCTCCGCCATCGTACGCCATTAGTTCAATCTCCTAAATTGCACATCCACCTTGCTGTAATCTACCATGTAGTATCCTGTGTCTGTCATCTCTCTTGCCCATGGAACTTCCTGTGCCATTACGCCCTCGTATGTTCCATCAGTATGTTTGTATTTAAACGAATATATGTTGACGCCTGCGGGTGACTTGCCAATTAGTTGTATGTCTTCTTTGAGTCTGGCATCACTGAAACCTTTGAAGAATCCTCCTATACTGGATATGGCCTTGTTTGCGAATGTGCCAACTGATTTCATTACAGTGGAGAACTGCGATGGATTTACATATGAACCTCCTGGTCCGGTCTTGGTTGTTTTAAAGAAACCCGCGGCCCTGTTGGCTATGCTTGCCACCTCTGCCACATTTGTAATGTTGCCTGCCATGACATTCTTGTAGACGTTTGTGACTGTGCTTACGTCGTTTGCTATCGAACCGATGTTGTCAATTTTTAGATTTCCTGTTATGCCCTGTACATTTTTCAGCACGTCATTTAGGCTGGTGCCATATACGTTTCCGCTTGTGCCGAATTCATCCAAAACGTTTGTCTCTCTATTGTTGCCCAGTGTGAATAATTTTCCAGCCGCATTGGTGAACACGTTGTCCTTGAACAACTCGACGGCACCCTCACTGGATATGCTTTCTATCACCTGGTTGGTCAGCTGTGTTGTGAGATTGTTCTTAACCTCTGTTACCGAGTCGCTTAGGTTGAAGTTCTTTAACTTGTTGGTTATGCTTTCTATCTCGTTGAAAGAGCCCTTGGCCTGGTTTATAACGTTGAACGTATCGTCATAGTTTTTTCCAAATTCTGTAACCAATTCTCGTGCCTTGGTGGCATTAGTTGAATTGCCCATCTTCTCTTTGAGATATCTCTCTGCGTCTGCCTGGAACTGGCCAAGCCTGATGCTCTCTATAGGTGATGTCCTATTCTTCTGTTCCATGTACTCAACCGTACCCGGTGTGCTTGAAAGCCTGTACCATTGTTTGGTATCTAAGCGATCGCCCTCTGGATCAAAGTCTGGTAATACACCTTCCGAAGTAAAAGCCTTGAATCTCGGCATGGGCTCGTGTGTGACGAACCTGTGTACTGTGGTCTTTGTTTTCTTAGTGAAAGATTGCAGTGGTTCTATGCCCTTCCTGGCCAGCTCCACATCTCCCTCTTCTCGTGGTGTCATTCCAACCTTGTCTGTGGTCAACCATTTTGGTCCCCAAGTGGAACTTGCGCCTGTTGAATTAAGGTGTACCTGTGAGCCTGCAAGATGTATTGCTCCACCGGCTCCATGTAGCTGTGTGCCATCCGTGAACGATGATAAACCGTCCCTAGCATAGTCCCTTATGGATCCTGCCTGTGAGCTGTTGAATATTCCCTTGTCTCCCATGTTGAACATGGCCGAGGCCGATTGTATCATGTCTGTTTCCGCCCCCATCCTTATGGATCCCGCGGCGTGCATGTTGATGTTGGCGTCACTGTGTAGGTTGAAGTCACCCTGTGTCCTGATGTTTATACCGCCTACTCCAGAGTAAAGGTCTATCTTGCCGTCCCTGTTCATTTCTATCCAGGCGTTACCTGAGGCATTGGCTATGTAAACTATGCCGTCCGTGTCATGCATCAGCAACTGGTGTCCACTTGCAGTCCTCAATCTTGTCAGTTGGTTAGTTCCATCTGCGGCACCATCGTCCATGACGAAACTGTGTCCATGATCCCTGTCTGTCCTGATCGCTGTGCCGTCAAGTCCAATGTTCAATACTTGTGAATCTGACCTGATACGTCCCGGGGTGCTCATACCAAACACAGCACTTGGAGATTCTCTACGTGCCGAACTTGAGGTTGTCCCCCTGACAGTGTCTTGAACAAGCCCTTGTCTCATCAGCTCGTCGGCCAGTCTTTCATTTACTGGAAATTTTTGATCTTCCAAACTAAGGTTGAGTCCTTTATCACTTGTCTGCCTATTCTTTTCACCTGCGGGTAAAATATCTGTTCCGTATAGGTCTGTCTTGCTGTTTGATCCAAAGTCATCATACCCACCGGCTTCGTTGCCACTTAATGCTGTTCTTTCCGATGAACCATGTCCCGGAACCTGTTGGTTAGTAAGCGGTTCCTGTACACAACCCATCCAAAAGGCTGTTGGAGCTCCTGCATCACCCTTGGCGAATATCACCAACACCGTGGTGTCTATGTCAGGTGGAACTGCCCACATGCCGTAACTGGTCTGACTGGACTGGTAATCATAGGGATATCCTGGTTTGACACTTCTCAAGGACTTGACACCGTAGAACGGTGATAGGTACTGACACCATGTCACCTGGTCTGAGGTAGGATTGGTGGTGTGTGAGAGTGCAGGTATGTTGACCCCAAGCCGTCCCATCTTCTGTGGATCCTTGGTGTACTTAACTGTTGCCAAGAACGGACCCGAATCGCTGTCAATGTATTTCTCATTGAAGCTTTTCTGGTTGTCAGCTGAATCTGTGAATCCTCTTTGATCTATGTATGCCATACTCTATTTTATGCCGCTCCTTCACCATATTGATTATTAGGTCCGATACGACCACCATCTGGTAATAAGTTTTCATTTCTTTTTTCTGCTTCACTATCGTCTTTTGATTTTTTATTTTTGTTGTTTGGTGATGTGTACTTTTGCACTGATGAACTTATCACCTGTGGTGCAAGTCCTTGGCCCTGCTGGTTGTTCATCCTGACACAGGTCAGTGTCTGTAGGAACTGTCCCTGGTCGAATTTGGAGTCCACCCTAACCACCTGGTACACACCGTTGAAGAACACATTGTCCTGTTGAGTCTCACCATTGCTGAACATTGTTCCCTCGTTTTCCCTGAGATCAGTGGGTAACCTGTACCTGAGATTTATCAAGGGCATGTATTGGTCGGCATTGAAACTGCCGAACTGTGTCTCATCAAAATCTGATTTTGTTTTTATTATTGTTTCTGTTGTCGCACTCTTTGGAACTTCACCCTTTCCTCCGAGATCTTTCAATTTCAGTGCCGCCAGCACATCCTGGCATATGTAGTGTGGGTCGCCCAGTATGTCAAGTTCTATCCTCATCATGTCTGCTTCAGGATTGGTCAGGTAGTCAAAGAATTCCTGTGATTTGTTTCCATTGGACTTGAAGTTGTCCACTGTGGATCTTCCCTTGATGTTTGATGGATAAGAACGCAGTGGCAACAACGGTTCAGGGTCTGTTTCTGTACCAAACACCTGATTGAATGCACGTTTAACTATTTTCTTTGCCCCTGTCTCGTTTTCGTTTTTATCATCCCCTCTGACGTTTCTCTGGTAGTAGGCGGTCTTGTAGTTGATCCTCAGTCCCTGCACGTCCACGTTGTCACCTGTGTAGATGTAGTCATAGTTCTTCCTCACAAACTTGGACCAGTTTATAGAGCCAATGCTGAGTCCTGTCGCCAGCAACTTCAACACATGGATCCTGTAGGGGATGGCCCTATACGTTATAGTCTTGGGGTGCATCTTGGTGACACCATCCTGTTTGCTGGTATCAGTGAAAGTCGTTGACTTAATCTTGAACCAAGGCACGTACTGGTGTTCCAGTAATATGGATTGAATTTTTTTCTCGTCAGCAAGAATACCTCTGATCTGCTGATCCCTAATATCGGCTTTTTCGCTGAACGGACCATATCCGGCCATTACTAGGTATGCTCTCCAGAAGTCCTCCGCTATGTCAAAGAAGCC
>MDTB01214167.1_pt1 | contig 15971 bp, 13 predicted proteins | sample 811161 | NCBI WGS metagenome assembly MDTB01 (sample SAMN05326650, study PRJNA326480) | marine metagenome | isolation source: seawater | place: Mediterranean Sea | collected 2009 | reverse complement strand
TTAAGAGTGGTGATCGGGTTCTTATCTGTTCAGAAAATCGTTCTGAATGGGCTATTTCAGACCTCGCCGTAATGGCCATTGGCGCCATTTCGGTGCCTGCCTATACAACCAACACAATAAATGACCATCTTTATATACTTCAGCATGCTGATATATCACTAATTTTATGTTCGGGAGGAAATATAGCAGAAAGACTGGGGAAGGCAGTCACGCTCTGTAAGAGATATCCTCGTCTTATTTGTTTTGATGACGCATCTGGCGGCATGATGTCTTTTGATGATGCACTTGCAGATAATCAACCACTTTCACTCCAATCGGATATATTTGAAACGCCGATGGCATCCGATATCGCCTGTATCATCTACACATCTGGTACCAGCGGCAAACCGAAAGGCGTAATGCTCACTCACGCATCAATACAAGCAAATATTGATGCAGCTTATGATCTGCTAGCTGAGGGGGAAGTCGCAGAAAATGCTGTATTTATGTCACTTCTGCCTTTGTCTCACGCCTATGAGCATACAGCTGGTATGCATTTGCCACTTCAGATTGGTGCTGAAATCTGGTATTGTGACCGGACAGATCAGGTTGCCCAGATGCTTCAAGAGGTGCGGCCTACGGTGATGACAGCCGTGCCGCGTCTTTATGAAGTGTTACATGATCGTATTATGCTCGGTGTCACGGCAAAAGGCGGTATAACAGAACGACTATTTTTAAAAGCTATTTACCTTGGCAGAAAAAAGCTTTCTGGAGAGCGGCTAGGGTTTCTGGAGAGCCTTTATAATAAGTTTCTGGATTTGCTGGTGAGGCGAAAAGTGAGAAAACGGTTTGGAGGCAGACTTTCTTACTTCGTATCGGGCGGTGCGGCCCTCTCTCCTGAAATCGGCACATTTTTTATATCCTTAGGAGTTCAAATTCTCCAAGGTTACGGTCAGACGGAAGCCTCTCCTCTGATATCAGCAAATCGGCCATCAAAAATTCGGATTGAAACAGTAGGTCCCGCAGTTAAAGGGGTTTTTGTTGCCGTTACGTCAGATGATGAACTTATTATACGGGGTGATTGCATGATGAAGGGCTATTGGCGTGATGATGAGGCAACATCTAAAGTGCTGCAAAACGGATGGCTTCATACCGGAGATCTTGCAAAGATAGATAGTGATGGCTATATCACGATCATCGGCCGGAAAAAGGACATTATTGTGACTTCAGGCGGGGATAATATTTCGCCAGCAAAAGTAGAGGCTGCTCTTGTCATGAAGCCTGAAATTGATCAGGTGATGGTTTACGGTGACAAGAGGCCATGGTTATCTGCCGTTATCGTCCCCACCAGTGAAAACAAGAGTGATAATGTGGTTTTTGAGGATATATCACGCTGTATTACTGATGTGAATCAAACGCTTGCACAGTCGGAAAAAATTCGCCAGTTTCTCATTGCAGATGCACCTTTCAGTGTTGAAAATGCCTTATTAACTCCTACTCTGAAGGTCAGGCGATTAGCTGTCGTAAATGCATATCAAGCACAACTCGATGCGCTCTATCAAAAAAAAGGCAAACATAATGAGAACAGGGAGCAGCCGTAGGTTCATATTATCCTGCTTCAGGAGCTTGGCAATTTTGAACCACCGTCTCCGAATTAGGCAATTGCTTTAAGTCTATGCAAATTATGCTTGGTAATTCTGTTTTCTGTGTTCTTTTATTCTTAATCGAAACCGAGAACACTCTGGTTATCTATGATATCGGACAGAACTTCAGACAGATAATCTAGTAAGATATCCAGACCCAATTCTATTCAATTGGCCTGACTTTGGTGTTAGGACTAACCTAATGATGGATTAAAAAATTCACAGATAATTAAGCATAAAATAATGAATGTTATAGATATTTTTGCGCCAAAAATTTTTGTTTTCTCTGAGTTGTGCGGGTAATCGCGCTTGTTGCAATGAAATTCACAATAATGACTTTTTTGAATGAGGGCTAGTGACCGACCTTATATGGATTTTCCTCTGAAAACTTTGGCGGCCAAATGAATTAAACGTATCGAAATAACTCGATAAATTTGAACATTTTAGGGATCGAAAATTTGTTATTAACAAGGTAAAGAGCGGCAACAAAACTTGGACAAATTTTGTGCAGGTGAAAAAAACTAGTTTGTGTTAAACCGAGAAGCAAATATTGTGTCTCGCATGCAAACATGAGTAAAATATCATGTTACTTTGAAATATATGGAGCTTGAGATGATTGTAAAGTTAACCCAGAAATTGGCGCGTGGTTTTGGTCCGTGGAAACAGATGTTTTTAGATAACGAGGCCGAGTTGAACAAGATTGGTGGATCATTGATCTTTGCGGGCACTGATAAAGATGACGATAACATGTTGACAGTCATTCTTCATTTTGATTCTTCTGAATCCCTTAAAGCCTTTGCAGGTCATGAAGAGTTAAAAGCGAAAAGGGCTGAGGCTGGTGCTTTGTTGGATACAACAGTCGTGACTGTTATGTGTCCAGATGCTTTTACTGAAACATCATGACGTGACGCCCAAGAAAACTAGCGCAACCAAGCGAAGGTTGGGCTGCCCGAAACTCCTTCACATATGTCTATAAATTACTGCATTTGATTTGATTTTTGCTCATTTGCTTAACTCACTCCACACTTTTATCCAATTTTAGCGGCTCTTGATGCAAAGGCTAGTATTTGCAACCCTCGTCCATGAAACTTGGCTGTTATTCACAATAAAGGTACTTAAACTACGTTGCTGGTATGCCCAAATATTGATAAGATTGGAAACTAGGTTGTTAATTACACCGGACTAGGGCATTGATCCCCGCCCCCGAGCACCATTTTCCTTGTTTCACGCCACTTATCTCACTGATTTGCAAACGATTGACGTGTTTGCAGCTGGCGAGTAATGCCCAAAGTGGGTTTATAGATCTGATGATAGTTATATGTCGTGTTGGGCTGGTGTGCATAGATATATAAGACGTGTTCCAGATGTTCAAACACAGCATTATGGCTCCAGACGCCTTTCTTTTGGCTAGAAGACAAAATCATATAGCGAAGCTTTGAGGCTCCTCAATCAGTGGCGCTGCGTCTCGAGGATTGCTGGTAAGGCCTTCCCCTTCGGGATTTGGATATTTCAGCTATTCATTTGGTGAAGGCAAGTTATTAAGCCAGCTATAACTGCCGGCGCAGCCGAGCTTTTTTGTTTGAGGCCAAATCACGTACCGGTTTTTTTTGCAAAATATGGTTCGTAATCAATCTTCATCGAAAACAAAGTCATATCATTAATTAAAAATTAGCAAGACTAATTCTGAAAAATATGTTGTCATTGTTTCGTCTAATAGACTTAAAACATATCGCGTGGAACTTATCAAACGTAAATTTATAGGTTTGTTTAGGTACTTAGGTAATAAGCAGAGGAGGCATAAATGTCTGATGAGCTAGCAATAGTAGTTGCTCCCACCGGAGCTCTTAACAGCCGGAGTCTTACCCCTTTTATGCCCTATACTGTGGAAGAACAGGCGGATGAAGCAAAACGATGCGAGGATGCCGGCGCTCCAATTTACCATGTCCATGTTCGTGACAAAAAAGGCGCAAACTCAGGCGACCCAGCTATCTATGGAGAGCTCGTGAGTTGTGTACGAAAAAAATCCTCGGCATTGATCCAAATTGGTGGAGCACTAGGCCCTAGAAGGGACCCTGATTCAGGTTTAATCAGCTACCCATTCACTGAAGACGACAGATTAGCCGCGCTTGAAACAAAACCAGCACCGGATTTATTCACAGTTAAGATTGGTGCCGTTGAGTTGCAGGTTCCTGGAGAGCAGTATGAAACAGTTGGCTTACGTAATTCGCCCAATTTTTTGCGAAAAGCTATTCCATATCTTATTGAAAATAAGCTTTGTGTTGAACTTGAAATTTTTGACGTAGGTTGTCTTTACAATGCAAAAAAACTTGAAGCAGAGGGACTTTTTGGCCCTAAGGGATTGAGCTCCCCAGGTTTTTATTTGCATTATGTGATGGGACATGGAGGCCAACCTGCCACAATGAAACAGCTAATGTATATTTTTGAAGAAGGAAAGAATTTATTTCCTGATGCTGAAGTTTGCGTTAGTGCAGCCGCTGATGATTGTTACACCGTAATTACTACAGCGTTGCTCCTCGGGTGTAATATGGTGCGTTGTGGTATTGAAGATACGCACAAACTCGCTAATGGCAGGATGGCGAAAAGCAATGTCGAAATTGTTGAAAATGTGGTGCGCATTGCCAAAGAAATTGGGAGAAATATTGCCTCGGTAGAAGATGCAAAAAAAATGCTGATGCCGAGTTAGCTTGATGTATTTAAACCATGATTGCGAACTGTTTTAAGTCAGTCAAATATGAACCAAAGCTTCAAAAAAAGTGAGTTTTTGAATGTCTTCTTTATTTAAAGGAAAGGTGGTTTTAGTCACTGGGGCTGGGCGAGGCATCGGCTTTGAGGTGGCAAAATTGTTCGCATCAAAAGGAGCGATGGTCGTTGTAAATGATATTCCCCGAACAATTTCACCGAAAAGCAACTCTCAAATTCCGGGAGGCGATGCCATACTGGCGGCGGAAAAAATCAACAACGCTGGTGGAAAAGCCAAAGCTCTAGAATGCGACGTTAGTGACTTTGAAGCGACAAAGCAGATGGTTGAGCGAATTATTAACGAATTGGGTAGCGTAGATGTCCTTGTTAATAATGCAGGTTTTCTCACATTGGGACGCTCATGGGAGATAACAGAAAAACAATGGGACGAGGGTATCAATGTAATGCTGAAAGGGACATGGAATTGTACTCGACACGTACTCGAGCCGATGAAAAATAATGGCTGGGGATGCATCGTTAATTGTTCATCTATATCTGCACTCGGTACTGCAGAAGCCCCTGTATACGGCACGGCAAAAGCCGGTGTTGTGGGGCTCACAAACTGTGTTGCGATAGACATGCGTGAGTACAACGTGACATGTAACGCAATTTTTCCACAAGCTCACCAAACTGTTGCTGAGAGAGAAGCCGAGGACCAAGCACTTTTTAACTCTCGATTGAAAAAAGGCCAATTAACAAAAGAAGATTATGAATTTGTTCGCAACCGACCCCACCCCAAAGCGGTAGCACCCTTTATCTGTTATCTTGCAACAGATGCGGGTCACAATATAAATGGAGGATTATTTTTCGTACGAGGTGGCAAAGTTGCTTCTTATCCAAAGCCTAATCCAGATAAACAAATACTAAAAATGGAAAATCCCGATGATGGGATATGGACTTTAGACGAATTGATTACAAGGGGACACGAACTTCAATAACATGAAATCAATAGCTAGTAATCGAAACAATTTTGATTAGCCAAATAGACAAAAAAGGATTGGAGGTAGATGTGATTTATGAACTTGTCAAATTTAACTGCAAGCCCGGCTCTCATCTTTTACTTGCTGATATCGACTCAAAGATGGGAACTAACATAAGAGGTGATAATTTTGGCAAGTTGGAGGGATACTGGCTAAGTGAACACGGAATTCTTAATCAAGTTCTAGTGTTGAGGTCTTATAAAAATGTTGGTGATTGTAACAAATTGTCGAATAAATTAGCTAAAAACCTTCGTTGGTCTAATGAATACAGTAAATGTATAGAGGAGCTTATTGTCGGCACTGAACGGTCCATTCTAAAGGCTTTTCTGCCGTTCGAGGCTCCACAAAGCGGTGGAAATATCTATGAATACAGGTGCTACACCACAAAAAATGGAAAAGCAGACGCGTGGAGTGAGCTGTTTGTTGACGCTATGCCGGTAAGAAAAAAATATGGCTCACCCATTTGTGCTTGGATTACCAAGTTTGGCAATGCCAACGAAGTATCTCATTTGTGGTGCTTTAAAAGTCTGGAAGAGCGGCTAGCCTCAAGAGCATTGGCTGCGGCAGATAAATCATGGCAAAATTTTGCAAAAAATGGCGGTGAATTGCTTTGCAATATGTCTTCAAGCGTTATGATACCTCATCATCATTCACCGCTTCAATAACCTAAAGGTTCAAAAAAATTTAAAAGCTTCCTCCTTGAAGAAATAAAGAAATTTATAACTTTTGTGATTGATTTTCCATAATTTTTTCTTCTCTTGCTTCATTTGTTATCGGCTTCGTCTCAGAGAATTAAAACGACCAAAAATAGCAAATGAAGATACTTCTGACGTCATGTATTTTTGCCCATAGTTCCGTTTTATTTAAAGAAATGTGACCACGGTAAGCTCGGAGTACAGAAAAATAGTCTTTTTAGACATTAACTGTTCCTCATTGTAATCGAATAAGGTTTTTATATGCAGATTTTTATATATTTTTTTCTTTTTCTTTGAAATATCATAAATGTCTCCTACCATAAAAGGTACAAAATCGAACTGAAAGTGAAACTACTGTTTCAAAGAAAAAAATAGTTTTTCCAAATTCTTGTTTGATTTAACAAAGGAGTAAAACATGAAATTTTTGAAAGATAAACTAGACGACTTTAAACATTCCGCCGAATTTCGCGAAAAAAAAGAAATTAGTAACGAAGCTAGGCGACGTTTTTTTGAACTCACGGGGAAGTTTGGGTTTACAGCCGCCGCTGTGGCCGCTGGCGCAGGAACTCTTCTAAGTTCTGAAGCCTCAGCGCAAACAGCACAAGAAGAAAAAGAACGCGAGAAAAACGCAAAGCACGTTGCAATAATGGCAACGGCTTACTCGCTTTGGCAACAGATTGGCTTTCCTTTCGGGGTCTCTGACGCTAAAAATAATATTCAAAATGCGACGAATGGAAGTGTCTATATAAAGATGGCACCTAACAAAGTGCTCGGTGGTGGCACTGAACTTGCCAAAAAAACTCAGGCCAACACCATTCAATTCGGACAACATTCAATCGCTAATCTGGCACCTTTTGCAAAGGAAATTGACCTGATAAATATACCATATTGGTGTTCCTTTAATCAGCAATTTTCAAATTTGGTGCATTCAAATGCTTGGAAGGAGATTGTAGAGAAACCTGCGGCAGCTAATGGCTACAAGATATTCACATACCTTGTTTTTGATCCTCGAACAGCGTCAGTTAGCAAGCGTTCTGATCAGCCCATCAGAACACCTGACGATTTGAAAGGGGTCAAATTCAGAGTACCTGGTTCAAAAATTCTAGCTCAGCTCTACACAATGCTTGGCGCCAACCCAACACCTGTTGCTTGGGGTGAAACGCCGCCAGCCATTAAATCCGGGGTTGCCGATGCGTTAGACCCTTGTGCCCAAGGGCTATGGGTTTTTGGCTTTGGAGATATCCTAAGCTACATAACTTTTGCTGGAACAGTTCCAGATGGTAACGTTATATCCATGTCCAAAACCTGGTACGATGGGTTAGACGAGGATACTCAAAATGGTATCGATATTGCCTCAGAAATCACTACTCGCCAGCAAAATGCAGATGTTCAGGCTACCCGAGCATACTCAATGGCAGAAATGGTAAAATCTGGTGTCAAATTTTACACTCCGAACCAAAGCGAAATGCAACAATGGGTCGAAATGGCTGGTCATCAGCGGCCTGAATGGAACGCAACAAAAATCGAGCTAGCAGGGTCGTTAAAAAATTTCGACCGATTGTTAGAAGGGGCAAATACACCTTCTGGTTATTACGTTCACGATATGAAAGCGTAAAGTTTTTTATCGAATAAAACTTACGCGACCAGCCAAGATTGTGGCTGGTCGCATCCATCTGGTGGATATTACAAAATGCGTTTCTTAAAACTGATAGATCGTTATGCGGATAAAATTTTAGCCCTCTGGTTTTATTTATTCATTGTTTTCGTAATTTTTCTTGAAGTTGTCAGAAGATTTGTCTTTGAATTTTCATCATTGTGGGGAGAAGAGACGGCAAGATTTGCGTTCATCTACATGGCCTGGATTGGAGCTTCAATAGCAGTCAAAGAAAGGCTTCATATCCGCATCGGTTTAATAGTGGATCGGTTTTCCGATAAGATAAGAAATTTATTCAATATTTTTTATGGTTTTTTGGGAATTTTCTTGGCAGTAATAGCAGTAAAGTATTCCATCGAACCAGTTCTAAATTCAATCAAATATCAATCTGTTACTGACGGATTACAGATTGTACAGGCTTGGTTTTTGGCATCCGTCCCTTTTGGATTCTTGATAGTCCTTCTCAGACTGTGTCAAAATCTTCGCGAAGATTTTAAAAGACTCCTAAATAATGAACCGCCTGATAAACCGAAAAAACTCTTTGATTAGGAAAAAAAATGCTTTTTCACCAAACGAGCCATATCGCATATACCCTCTCCGGAGACATTCTTTTAACCATCATCGGTTTTTTTGTATTGTTTTTGCTTGGAGTACCAGTCTGGATATCACTCGGCGTAACAGCATACTTTCTACTTTTTTTCTCTGAAGTCATACCTATTGTGCTAATTGGGGAGAGTATGTTTGCGGGCTTGGATGCATTTCCATTAATCGCGGTACCCTTGTTTATACTTACGGGCGATGCGATGGTAAGAACTGGATTGTCGGGCCGCCTTCTGGATATTGCCGAGGCTTGCATGGGTTGGGTAAAAAGCGGATTTGGGACTTCTACAGTTCTTGGTTGTGGTTTCTTTTCATGCATAACTGGATCAGATGCCGCCGGTGCAGCTGCGATGGGTAGAATTGCTCAAGACCGTCTAGTTCAAAAAGGTTATCCCCCGGCCTACGCAGCCGCACTTATCGCATCGGGCTCCTGCACAGGTATTCTTATCCCCCCGTCGATTGGGTATATCATAATCGGGTTGGTAATGGGGATCTCAGTTTCAACACTGTTTACCGCTGCAATTCTCCCAGGCATAGTCGTGCTTTTATCTATAATGATTGCAAATGTTTTCGTAAATAGATTTACAAATTTTGAAAACAGCACCGAAAAATTCGATATAAGAATTTTGTATCGAGCCTTATATAAAGGTAAATATGCTGTTGCGGTTCCTTTTTTGATATTGGGAGGCATATATAGTGGGGTATTTACACCGACCGAAGCCGCAGGTGTAGCTGTTGTTTTCATTATATCAATCGGGCTCATCCAAAAATCCATATCATTTAACGATATTCCAAATATGTTGCTATCTTCAGTAAAAGTAAATGGGATTATCGTTCCAATAATTGCTCTGTCATTGCCTGTGGCACAAGCGTTATCACTAATACAGATACCACAGCAAATCGTGGCAAACTTAACAGAAATTTCATCGGATCCAATCTTTTTAATAGCTGTAATGCTGGGTGTTTTTGTGATTGCGGGTGCATTCATGGAGGCTGCGCCCAACATTGTTATACTTGGACCTTTATTACTACCTCTTGCACTTGAGATTGGAATGTCTGAAATACACTTCTGTATTTTTATGCTCACAACCCTAGGATTGGGTTTTATTACACCCCCTTTGGGAATAAACCTTTTTGTATTGTCAGCTATAACAGGGATACCATCCACATCTATTTCAGTTTATGCCGTTCCATTTATGGTCAGCATGTTGATTGCGGCTATCGTGATAGTGAGCTTCCCATGGTTGTCACTTGTCTTTATCAGTTAGGAGGGAAAAGAGCATGTGTAGGTGGGTAGGGATAGCCCTGTTTCTTATTTATATCGGTGATGTGCTAGCAAAGAAGCTAATCGGTAGGTCGGCAGAATTCGTGCTCCCAGAAGTTGCCTCGTTCTTAGTGCTATTTATCTCAGTCGGGTTTCTACTTATTTCAATCATTCCAGAACTGAAAAAATTAGATTAAGGGTCTTCGCTAAGGCAGACGATTAGTGCAGTAACTTTGGAAACCATGTCGATTATTATCACGGGTGGAGCAAGTGGAATTGGCAAGGCCAATGCCACGATGCTAATTATGATCGGTTCTAGATATTTAGTTGACCAGTTCAAAGAGACGCTGGGCTAAAACCGCGCGCTATGTTGTATACCGGATATTAAAAGCTGGGTGAAGAATGGGGTGCCTAGCCATATAAAATCCAATTTTATAAAGAAGCTTTTCATACCCCAACCTAAAACCGTCTTGAGGGTTGCTCCACGTACGCTAATAGTCACAGCACCTGACAATATCATCAATTTGATGTAAATTTGGAAACTGAGAACTGCTTAGTGCTTATGTTGGAGGATCAAAATATGATTAAGTCGTGGGATTTATCCCTACCTCTGAACAGATTAATAACATGAAGATCAGAACTGTAAACGTCCACCTCATCAGGGTGCCCCTTAAAGCAAAGATATGGACAGCCCAAGAAGCAATTTCTGATGTTTCCTGCCTCTTAGTTGAGATTGAGACGGATAACGAACTTCAAGGAGTTGGCCAGGTTGCTGGACCAAACCTATCCTTGGTACGTGATTACGTTCAACAGTTTGGCAGCATTATAAAAGGCATGGACGCTCGATCCTCAACTGTCATTTGGGAAAAGCTATTTTCACTGACATCACCACGTCCATATGGTGTAGATGCAAAAGACGGACTGCCACCACCTCTTTCAAGGGCGGATAGACTTCAGATAACTGCGGCCATTGGAGGCATTGATAATGCGTTATGGGACATCAAAGGCAAGGCGGCAAACATGCCAGTTTTCCGATTGCTGGGCGGCGAAACGTCAAAGATCCCAGTTTATGCAACAGGAGGCTTCCTTAAAAAGGGGGCACCAATCACAGCTTGCGCAGACGAGTTAAGAGCTTTTATAGATCAGGGGTATACAGCCGTTAAACTCAAGGTTGGTCACCATACAATGGAAGAGGAAGTTGAGCGTGTCAAAGCATCGCGCGAAGCTATTGGCGACGCGATGCTCATGCTGGATATGAACGCTTGTTATGACCTTAACGAATGCATCCGTTTTGCTAAAGCTGTGGAGCCCTTCAACCTTACTTGGCTCGAAGAGCCACTCCATTGGTACCTTCAACCTGGTGATTTTGCCAAGTTGGCTGAAGCTACAACAATACCCCTAGCTCATGGAGAACGACTTTTTGATCGGTTCACGGCTCGAGACTTTATTGAGAACGGTGGTATCAAATTTATCCAGATGGACGCAACCCGACACTCAGGTATTACCGAGCATTTAAGAATAGCCCACATGGCTGAACAGAACGGCATATTTATTGCGCCCCACCTCGCCCCTGAAATGCATGGGCATTTAATTTCTGCGTTTCCAAGGGCTGGTTTTTTAGCAGAGTCATATGGTGACCGAGATAATAGCCCACTCTGGCATGAGGGTCTCTTCGCCAAGAAGCCAGAAATAAAGGATGGCTATCTTTACCTCAACGAAAGTGCCGGATTTGGGTATGATATTAATTGGGATTTTGTAGACAAATATCGAGTCAATTAAGTCTACTGGAGAGATTAAGACATCTTTTTCGATTGAAGCCCAAAAGCATATTGATTTTTACTGGCAAAACTATTTTATGCCAGAACTTGAGAGGTGCAGCCTTGACCTAGATAAGCGAAAAATTTAAATTATTTATCTTTTGACGAAAATCACTTTGAGGCAGTTAGCGGGTATATCTGGTGAAAACTATTACAACGATTTTTACAGCCAGTTCTGGTTTGACGTTGACCACATTTATCCTGAAAATTTAGGCTCCGACTCACCCTTTATTCAAAGTATTAGTAACGTTGCCCTGTTGGGACTCCATGACAATCGCGCATTGAAAGATAAACATTTCGAAAGTCAGGAAAAACAAGATGCGAAATCCAAGTCAGATATTTTGACAACGAGGGCAGTGAATACAAGCCCTTAGCAAGAGAATGGAGCAACGCAAGTTATTATAGCGAAATTGAGCAATATTGAAAAAATAGACTAAGTAGCTTCATTGCAAAAACGTGATAAAATAAAAAGCCGTGTGGAATAATGGTTTCAAGTTTGCCGAAAAAGCTAAGTATTATAAAAACTCGTTTTAAAACTATTAGATATATAAGTTTGGTTTTCTGCGGGCGGGTGAAGTGACAATTTCTTGTGGTGGCAATGGGGTGGTCAAGGGCACATTGCTTAACATCGGCTATCTAACAAGCCTTATTCTCAGTGGCCTATTTGCCAAGTTTGCATGGGATGCGTTAAATCCAACGCCATAGACCGTGGTCCACAGGCCTCTATTTTCGAAACAAAATAACTTAATTAAATCTGAATAGCGGTATCATTTTGAACCATTTTCAAATTATTAGCGTATCATTACCGTATAAGGGGCTGGCTCATTAAAAGGACTGAAATAATGAGCGAAACAAATACATGTGGATGCGGTCGCAGCCCAACGGGAAAATGCATTGGCTGGCATAATATGACAGAAGAGCAATACGCTGAGAAAAAAGCTCAGTGGGACGCCAAGCAAGATCTAAAAAAAGCAAGTTAACAAAAAAGCCTATCTCAGTTAGCTCTGATGTAGGCTTTTTTATGAGGCAATTGATTTACTGAACAGCTTTCCCAATAGTGTTTTCTGGACATTTTTTTCTTTTCTTTCTCCAAAATCCGCTCTTGTTCTTATTGTGACTGTCTCACAAGCGTCTCAGTGTCAATCATTGACTTATAAGAATTTGAGACACTTGGGACACCATTTTCAAAAATTTTAAAAACAAATTAAAAATCTCACAGAAAACACTATTGCCCTGCATTTGCACCAAGATCTATCTAGCTCATTTTACCTGCGCACATATCATCGACAAGCTTTTGTATCTCATCTGAACGCCATACGGTGGTGTTCGCGCCAATCTTGATAGGAGAGGGGTATCTGCCGTCCTTTACGCCTTGCCACCATGCTGAACGCGACAACGGAATGATAGGTTTATGCGTCTTATCACCAATAATATGCTTGAGCCGCAGCAGAGTTGGCTGAACAGGGTTATTATCATTCATGTTGTGCTTCCTCCTGCAAGTCGAATGACTTCAGATTGCTGACCATAGAGATAAGCAGCCCAGTCATTCATAAGCTGTCGTCTCTTCTCAAACAGATTGCCGCGCCTGTAAGCTGCTTCAACGGCATTGGGAATACTGTGTGCTAATGCCATCTCAGAGACTTCATTAGGGAAATGCGTTGTCTCTGATGCCCAATCTTTAAAACTTGAGCGAAGACCATGCGTAGTTGTATCAAGCTGAAGCCTCTTTTGAAGAACTAGTCGAAGCGTGTTATCTGAGAGTGGTTTTCCTGTGGTAGAACTCGGAAAGAGCAGGGGGCTATTGCCATCGCTCAGCTTTGCGCCTTCAAGTATTTTCAGGGCCTGTTTTGATAGGGGAACCTCATGTTCTTTTCCGGCTTTCATCCGGCTTGCAGGGACAATCCACTTGTTTAAATTGAAATCAATCTCATCCCATTTAGCGTTTAAAACTTCATTTTGTCGTGATGCAGTTAGAATCAAAAATTGAAGTGATAGTTTAGTTGATGTTTGAATCCCAAGATTCTGTAATGCCTTTATAATATTGTGTATTTTATTATAAGGCAGGGCTTTAAAATGACTCTCAGAAGCTTTTTGTCTTGGGAGAGCTTGTTCAGCCAACTCAACAGGATTATCGCCTGTGTAATATGTCTGAGCCTCAGCCTATTTCATAATAAAATTCAAACCCTCCCTCAGGTTCTTAGCTGTGTCACTCTTCTCAGTCCAAACAGGTGCAAGAACAGACAAAATATCTGCCGATGTGATGCTTGAAATAGGCTTATGTCCTATAACTTAAAAAAAATGTAGTTTTTGAGTGTGGCAAGCAACTGGTCAGCATATTTTTCACTGTTAAATGTTGGAGCTAGAACCTAATGGGCAGATAACATCACCTCATAGTTAGCTGACTGTCTTTTTAGATAGCCTAACTAACATAATGACGTAAATCTAAGGAGAGATAACGGATACGGAAGAGACCCTCATCTCACTAGGAGATGAGGGTGATGCGCTCTGGTTGCGTTGCTCTTCTATCTGTTTTGCTGTGACTATAGGGCCAAGGACATTATCGAAAATCATAGAGTAGCTAAAGTTGCACTTCATTTAATTCCCAGAGTTGAACACTTTCGATGCACTCATCTGAGATAGGTTTGAAAGCTGCATTTTTTCCCGATACAAAATTCATCATGCCGTCTTTGTCGGTCACAAATACCTTAAACATAACAGCACTCTTATCAGGTGCGACCGTTCCGATAGTTTTTTCAGGGATAGCGAATTTTCTGCGTTCACCTAGCCCCTCTTCTGATTGCATCCATCCCATAAATTTTGAGAACGTATCTTCGCCTCCTTTAAGTTTTGCCAAAGCAAGCATTTCTATTTCCATTGAAATCTCCAAGTAAAAGTAAATTTGATTCAGAACGTTTAGCCCCTCAGAACTGCAGAGTTGGGCATTCCTTCATTAGGTTTGTCTCCTTTTTTATAGATATAAGTTTTAAGGGTCGAGGGTTCAATGCTCAACTAATCGCTTGCTGTATTTTACGAAGATTTTGTTAATCGCTTGATGTAAACGCTCATTAGAAACTCAAGAAAAACGGCATGAAACAGCCTTTTCAAGCGAACTCACGCTTGTTTTCGTGGCTAGAAATAACTATGAACAAGTCAAGTGTTGTTTCTGTTGTGCAGTCGCTTGACGAAGACGACCCCTAAAGGGCAAGTGACTAACTGAAAGTTGGCTCCCCGGGACTCCTTCACACTCTTCTGCAAGTGACTGTAATTTAGTCTTTTTTTCTCATTTGCTCAACTCACCCCACATTGACCCCCACATTTTTATCTGAATTTAGCTGCTCTTTAAGGGGAGGGTAATTACTTTTGGGGTTACTTATTGGCTTTGGTAATTAGATTTGGGTTTTGTTCTAGGGGCCGGGGTCAGGGGACGCAGGTCCTGCGTCCGCGGTCCTCGGTTGTATGATGGGTTGGCAATGTCGACGGACCGTGGTTTTATTTGGGTATGAAAACTCTATTCACCATATTCAGACCACCATTAGCAGGAAATCAGTAATCAGTCTCATTGCTGATACCCAATAAATTACCGTGAAGAAAATAAAGACAGGTGCACCTAACAACCACCCAAATGCTAGTAACCTAGTTCTGTTGATTGCACTGTCTGACTTCGTGAGTTTCCAAGTCTTCCATAATGAGAGACACCAACTCAATACCGCCAATAAAAGAAGAGATAGATAGACGGCAGCGATGACCATCCCGTCTAGGTATTTAGTTGTCCAAATAAAACTACTTCCAAAAGGTGGTCTTGCACTATGCGAGAGTGCACCCAGAAATAGTAGTGCAAGGAATAGACCACCAAGATATAGGATGTGTAACTAGATGAGATTTCCAGAAATCGAAAGCTACTCAAATTACTTTCTTCTTCTTTAAATTGCTAATTTCCTGCGCTCCAAGCCCCAAAAAATTCATGAATATCTCATGATTATTAGCTCCCAGTTTTGGGCCAGCTTTATGGACCCAACCAGGAGTTCTTGATAATTTGGGCGTAATGCCTTGCATCCGTATTTGACCAAGTTCTTGGTCTTCTACTTTCACAATCATGTTATTTTCTTCCACCTGGGGATCTTCAAATAATTCGTTAATAGTTTTCATTGGCGATGCAGTGACCTGATATTTTTCCAAAACAGCACAAGCTTCATTAGAAGTCCGGTCCGCAAACCAAGCGCCAAAAATCGCATCCAGTTGAGCCACATTTCGAAGTCTATCTATATTTGTGGTAAATCGGGCATCTTCAATTAGCTCTTTACGTCCAATAGCCTTGCAAGCCCTCTCAAAAAATACTTGTGTCGTCGCTGTAAGAGTTATCCACTGACCATCATTTGCCTGATAACAATTACTTGGTGCAGCATAGGGGTTAAGATTACCAGAGCGTTGACGCACTTCTCCCAATTGGTCGTATTCTATTGGCAGAAAATCAAGAATACGAAACATTGACTCGAAAAGCGAAACATCTATTACTTGACCGCTTGATCCGTTGTTCCGTTCACGTTCTAGTAAAGCAGTTACAATCCCAAGTGCACCAAAT
>MDTB01151821.1_pt1 | contig 15971 bp, 10 predicted proteins | sample 811161 | NCBI WGS metagenome assembly MDTB01 (sample SAMN05326650, study PRJNA326480) | marine metagenome | isolation source: seawater | place: Mediterranean Sea | collected 2009 | reverse complement strand
TGAGCGAAAGGTTTGTAAATTCCACCAAGCCGCTGTCGAATTGAAATTTGACAGACCGCGCAAAAGACACGGCGCTCACCGTCAAGGAGTTGAAACCCAACTCCAAGGGCACCGCATTGCCGTTGTTCCAGTTGCCATTGGCCACCGTCTTGACCACACGGTAGTTCGCCCCTTCAGCGGGGAGAGACGTGATGAAAATTTCAAGGGCTTGAGCATCGGCACTGTTGGGGTCAGCAGGTGTCGTGGCCGTCAACACATGCGACCATGTCGAATTGGGGCCGTCGTCGAACAAATCACATGACTCTATTGCGTTTTGAGCACCCGCGATAGAGGAAAAGAGGAGCAAGCAGAGGGCAAAGGTTGGAGAAAGGAACTTCATGACATTCAAACTAGATTCGACTTTAATATACTTAAAACCAATTGAAAAATCAAGCGTCACTTCACGCCTTCTTTTCTCTCCAAGGCTTTGCGAGGCTCGCTGTACACCCTCTGGATAACCGTATCCGTCATCAACTTCATGTCCTCGAGGGATTGATCGTCGCCAAACTCCACCTGAAGCGCCTTCAGCTCCGACTTCAACCTTTGGACGAGTGTATCGGGTGCACTGGCATACATGTTGTTCAATTCGTGCGGATCGTCGTCAAGGTTGTACAGTTCCCATTCGTCCATGGAGTAGTAAAAGTGCATCAACTTGTAGGGACCTGATTTGATGCCGTAATGCGGTTGCACCTTGTGCCAAATGGGGTATTCGTAATAATGGTAATAGACCGCCGTCCGCCCAGGCTCATCATCGTTGTCAAATGCCGATTTGAAACTTTCCCCCTGCATGGTTGAAGGCACTTCCAACCCCGCCATGTCCAACAGCGTGGGACCAAAATCGATGTTCATGGCCATGTGGTCAGACACGGTTCCGGCTTCAATCACCCCGGGGCACTGAACCACGAATGGCATCTTGAATGACTCTTCGTACATCCATCGTTTGTCGAACCAGCCGTGCTCGCCCAAATAGAAGCCTTGGTCTGAAGTGTACACCACAAGGGTGTTCTCATCGAGGCCAGTTTCTTCCAAATGGTCCAACACGCGTCCCACAGCGCGGTCCACACCCGCCACGCAACGCAGATAGTCCTTGATGTACGTCTGGTATTTCCAATGTTTCAAATCCTCTCCCTGCAACGAATCGTGAGGCGTCCAGAATTGTCCCTTGTCTCCGTAAGCGAGCCAGCGCATGGAATCACGGCGTGTCAACCCAGGCGGCGGCACTTGCTTCATGTCCCTGCGGTTCAGGTGACTCCCGATTTCCATCATGTTTTCCGCTGCCGCAGGGCGCCCTGCATAGTCGTCGTTGAACGACAAAGGCGTGGGGAAGTCAAAGTCCGCAAACAAATCATGGTACATAGAATCCGGGCGCCAGTCCCTGTGTGGAGCTTTGAATTGGTAAAGCAACATGAATGGCTTGTTGGGATCGCGTTGCTCCGTTAACCACGCGATGCAATCGTCTTCAATGACCTGTGTGGAGTGCCTGGTGGTTTCCACCAACGTGTCCACCCCATTCACACAAAATTGTGGGTTGAAGTATGTGCCTTGACCTCCCCAATTGATCAGCACCTTGGAGTGGTCAAAGCCCTCGGGCGTCGTGCCCAGGTGCCATTTGCCGATGACAGCGGTTTCGTAACCGTTTTGTTGGAACACCTTCGGGAAGGTGAGCAAGTCCCCATTGAAATCACCACCATCCACATTTTTGTAGAAGCCATTCACGTGGCTGAATTGACCCGTTAGAATCGACGATCGGCTGGGTCCGCAAATGCTGTTGGTGCAATACACTTGGTCCATTCTTGCTCCGTTTTTGGCAATCCTGTCAATGTTGGGGGTCGGAGCAAGTTTTGAAATCTCAGAACCGTAGGCGCTGATGGCTTGGTAGGCATGGTCGTCCGCCATGATGTAAATGACGTTGAGCGGCTTGTCGTTGTCACCGCCTTGCGTTGTGGATTGGCACGAAAGCATGCTCACGGCCAGCAAACACATTGCGAGGGTTGCGAAAGGGGACTGTGTCCTTGTCATGGGAAGAGAATTTGTCAATTTTTTCGGGCGGATACCAAGAAGGGCAAATTGGCGGAAGAACATTGGTCCGTGGTGTTGCACGCCCTCACAAAAATACGGTAGGCCCCTGGCTGTTGAGGGGCGGTGAACTGGACGACTGAGCCTCGGGACACCTCAAAAGAGGCCGGGACTTCCTTCAGACTCGCTTGACGGTCTCCGCCTGTTTTGGTCGAGGTCGACTCTGGGAACAAGGCGCACGTCCAAAGCACCTCGGCCCCGTGGCCCTCAACCTCCACCTCCAATTGCAGGACCTCTCCAGGCTGAACCACATGGTCCTTCCGCCACCCCTGGCCTTTCAATTTCAGGTCCACAATGCCGGGCGACCGGGTCGCGGGCCATTCCCCTGTCCAGGCGCGGTGCATGGCATCCACACCGTCGGTCGGCCGGCCATCGCTCAAAAAGAGTCCATGCCAGGTGGCTGTGGACTCTTGTTTTTGGCCCCACAAAAAACAGTAGCTCCCCAGACAGTTTGAGCTGTCCGAGGCAATGATGTCTTCAAACCGCCTCAACCGTGTGGCCGCTTTGACCCCTCCAGGCGGCTCTTTTTTCGCGCCCCACGCTGTCTTAGGAGCTTCAAATGGGCCGTTGACCCCCCATTCGGTGACTAGGTAGGGCTTGTCCCATCCGAATCGCCGAATGTTCAGGGGCAACTTTTCGATGCTCCCGTAGGCATTGACCCCGAGCACATCCACGCTCGGACATTGGGTGCGGACCATGTGGACTTTTGCAGGGTCGATGCCGGCGAGCACCGTGGAGGTGGGATGATGGGGATCCACCTGATGAATGTATTCGGCCAACGCTTCCACCGAATCCCAAACCCGGGTGTTGGTGTATTGAAGGTCCACCTCATTTCCGATTCCCCAAAGCAACAGCGCCGGGTGGTCCCTGTATTTCAGAACTTCTTGCTTGAGTTCGGCCAATTGTCCTTCCACAGCGTGCACATCGTTGTAATCCATGCCGGTTCTCTCGGGCCTCAAATACAACCCCAGCATCACCGACATCCCCCGGGCGTGTGCCGAGTCCAACAATGCCGCTTTGTTCGTGCTCCAAAGCCGGATGGAATTGGCACCCGACGATTGAAGCAACTCGAAGTTGGCTTTGGCTCCGGCGCCCAGTACAGGGTGGGTTTCGCCGTGACGCAACAAGGTCCATCCGGAGGAATCTTTCGAAATCGTCACTTCAGGAACCTGCGCACTTCCCACCGTCGAGGCGGTAAAACACCACCACGCCAAAATCACGTATGCCGTCTTCTTCTGCCTCATGGTTGTCGACGTTGAAGCCACCGTTCCACCTTGTCCGGATGACCGCGGTACGCTTCCCAGGCGAAGTCGTGAAGGGCGATGTCGGTGTCATCAGGCAGGGTCACACGCACCTCCCTGGTGCCCGCCCAATTGAATTCGTCATGCCGAGGCATGCTTTTGATGGGAAGCGCACAGGACCAAATTCCCTCCTCCAATTGCACACAATGATGGGGGCTGAGCGACGATTGAATCTGCCGCGGCTTGCCTGTGCCCGACCAGATGGAAATGCCAAGAGGCACCCATCCCCCCTCCAAGCGAAAAGTCAAAGCTGAGTGGGAATGCACCTCCGTCATGTCCAACATTTCCCATCCGTTCAGTGCCACGCCGAAGGCATTCCATTCCTTGTTCGTTCCGCCTTTGTCGTGCTTCAACACCAAAAAGGAATCTCCTCGAGATTCCGACCAAAAGACCGAGGAGGACGACGCATTGTCTTGAATGCCCCACCACAATTTGGAACGACCCAAGTCCAGCGGAAGAGCCCCGCACACGTCTTGAGACCTGGAGGACAGCCTCTCCCTTTGATGCTCGAATGGCACAATTCGAAGGCCGTCAAGATGCACGCACCCTTCACGCTGGAATTCGATGCGCAGCTCTTTGATGTTTTCCAAATTCACCCCCCTCGATGCCGCACGAAACGCGGACAATGGAATGTGTGCCTTTCTCCATTGGTCGTCGAAGGTTTGCCCCTCCACATCGAGCAAATTGATCTTGGAAGTGGCTTGTCGGCCTGCGTAATCGATCAAGGCGAAAAACATCGGGATTTTGGAAGCCATGCCCCGTTCAAGTTTGATGTGACATTGAATGGCTGCAATCTTCTCCAGGGGCTTCAAGTTTTTGCCCATGTAATTGGCCCATGGGAACCCCACCCCCAGGTACCGACAGCTGTCCGTTTGAGACCACTCCACCCGCACGTGATCGGCCCCTTCTGCAGATCCTTCTCGGACGACATCCACCCGTTTGCAAGGATGGGATTTATGGCCAAACATGAGGGAGTTGGCTTCGTCCAAATAAATGTCCCTGTGGACATAGTTTAGCACCCGCTCTTCCGCCGTCGGACGCAAGTCCAGGTCGTACAATGGCATGTCTTGCATGGTGCCGCATCCCAGCAGCAACCAAGCAACCAACCCCAAAGTCCACCGCGTTCGCATCATTCTTGCTCGAGGAGTGGGACACCTTCCGTAAACATGACATAGTCCAAGTCGGCACGGGCTTCAATGTCGCCGTTCTCAGGACAATTTCCGCTGTTGAAGGGACAAGCCTGCAGGCCGAGACGGATGCCTCGGATTTGGCTCGGTTCCCGAACGTTGTTGCCTCCTTCACTTTTCACCTCGAACTCCGAATACGGCACAGACACATACCGCCAGCCCTCCCAATCCACTGGCCTGACCTGATGCTTGTAGACTTCCATGCCCGATGCAAAAATGTCCGCAGCATTGTTGGAGGTGTTGTCGTTGAATGGGGCGTCAGACTCAGAAAGCAAGATGTTGACGTATTGATCGGACGCAAATTGACCATTCAGCCCACCGAGCACCCCCAGATTCAGGAAGAATCCTTCGGCGTCGGCCGCCACGGAGGTCAAATCAAGCGGGATGTCGATGTAACCAAGGCTCCAATCCCAGTTCACCCTGCCGCCCATTTTGAAATATTGTCCCCCCTGAAGCGCTTCATCTTGGGCAAGGTCGAAGGTCATGTTTCCACCGTCTTGGTGCCAAACCAACGTCCCTTCTGGCAAACCGGCGTCAAAATCGGCCACCGGCAACCCCTCAAACACTTTTTCGCCCTGGATCACCAAGTCCTGCTGGTACACTTCAGGCTCCCCGTCCACGGTCAGCTCAACCTCGCAAGGTTCGGCAAAGAAAAACGGGACATCGTCACAGTTGCCATGCCACACCACTTGTTCTGGCAGGAGCTCTCGAGAGAATCCCGTCAAGGTTTTGACACTTCCTGATTCAGTTCCCACAACGCGCAACACCCAATCGACAGGCTTCGAAAATTCGCATGCAAATCCAACCACATCGCCCACCGAAAAGTCGGGAGCATCGGTCGTCAAGCTCAGTGAATCGAGCACTTCAAACTGCCCGAACAGCTCGTCGATGGACGGCCCTTCAGAATCCGGTCGGTCGCAACCGATTGCCAGAAGGCCCACCAAGACTGCGCCCCCCATCATTCTTGTCTTTCTCATAGTCTTGCAGATATCACGATGAACACTTGGTTGGCCCTCAGCCCTGCCTCATTGTCCACCCCTCCTTGACCCCAGGCATTCCATTGGACACAGGCAGAAATGTCCTTGGCAAGGATGTGCTTGATGCCCAGAGACGTCATCCAAGCTTGGGTGTCCAATTCCACCCTCTCAAAGTTGTACAGCGTTCCAAAGCCGTCACGAAGGGCCAAAAACTCATGACCCCGTCCTGCGGCATGGCGCCCTGAGCCTTCCAGCCACGTGCCGGGCCACACTTCATATCCGGCCGACATCGTCAGGTTGGACGTCAGCAAATCAATGGCTTCCAGCGCACTTCCGTCCCGCTGGGTCTGTTGAACCTGCTCGTACACCGACACGCGCCAAGGGTGAGGCGTTGTGGTGGACGTCCATTCTGCCCCCAACCCAACCGCATTGAACCTCCGCAACTGCGTGGTGCCTTGACCCGTCAATTCTGCGTGCACCCCGAGGTCGAGCTTCATTGTCAATGCGTTCGACTGCTTCTCCAAAGCCAATTCGCCCCCACGTCGGTTGGGTGTCGCAAGTCCAAAAGGCATGATGTTGTCGAACAGCGGGGCCACCGCCATCAACGTTGGGGACAAATTTTGGTTGGCACGTGCCACGTCGGTCAAAAGGTCAAAAAGCGACGCTGACCGTGTCGTTGACCCTGCATCCACGGTGGGAAACACCGCAGGCGCAGGGAGCTCCGCGAAGTTGTAACGCTTGGATTGCGACCCTGCACTTCTGAAAAAAGGATCCACTTCACGGTAAGAAGCACGAAGGGTCCAGGAAGAGTCTTGGCTTGTCAGATCCAGATTCAATCCTGCGAATCCACCGCGCACAGAAAACGCCACGCTGTCCAAATCTGGCGCGTTCACATCGCGCATCCTCCAGCCCCTTCGTGAGGCTCCTGCTTCCGCAGTCCACCTCATGTGAAACCAAGGTGTTGAACCTTCCTTGTGAATCAAACTGTGCACCACAGGGTTCGACACGTTGTGCTCCGCAGTGCCTGATTGAGGAAGATCGGCGATCACCGAGTGGTGGAACTCGCCTGACCACCCGTCCTGCCCAGTGACCGCGGAAGTGAGGCCTGCCAACACTCGGTCAGGTACATAGGAGGATTCAGAGAGCTGTCTCGACCCTCGCGGCCGTGTGGCGTAACCGTCCAACACGAGGCGTTCCATCCAACGGTCTCCCAAGAACACGGCGTTGGCATGTGCACCTTGCAAACGCCAACGGTTGTCCTCGAAAAAATTCTCGTAGGCCACGAGGTTCCGTTGGGCCTCAAACGCCCTCCCCCACGGATCGAACACTTCCCCGTCGTCGGCATGCAAGGTGAATCGGGACTGGTTCAAGTAAATGTCCCCCACATTGAATCTCACTTTGCCACCCAACACCCCAGAAACTCCCAATTGCCTGACGTCGACCTGGGTGCCTTGACCGAAAAACCCTCCAAACTCGTTCAGGACCCTGACCTGGGCAAACACCTCCACGTTGGGGGTGGGGTTGACATGGGGGTTCAAATCAAGCAGATTCCATCCGGCCGTCACCGACGGCTCCGGTTGATTCGCCAGGGTGTTTGAAGTGAACCAGGTTCTGGCGAAGCCATCCAGCCAATACCGGGGCTCGTCGCCCTCCTGGCCCTGTCCCCAGGCCACGTTCCCGAGGCACAACAAGAGGATGGCAGACAATCGTTGTTTCATGTCAAAAAGTCAATTTCAATTCCACCATAGTTTCCGATCCTGCCAAGGCATTGAGTGAAAAATTGGGATCCTGGAACGCGTACCTCTGGTGCCGCACGTACAGGTTGACGCCGTCACTCAAGGACAAATCTAACCCTGCGCCGATTCTGCTCTGCCTTTGGTTGCGGGCAGAAGTCATGACTTCTTGACGGCCACCTCTGAGCCAACTCATCCATGGATTGGCCACACTCGGAACGTCCGCATCCCCTGCCACAGTCTCTCCGTTGCCCACCACCCGTTCGAACCCAAGGTGAATCAACCCCACACAACGCGGATTGAATTCCACACCCAAATCCAATTGGCTGCTTTGCTGACGGAGCAACGACGCAGTCGACCGACCAAATCCATCCCACCAACCGCGTTGGGCAGCGTTCATGCGATGAAGCCATGTCGCCATCCAGTCACGGCCTTTCCAGGTTCCTTTTCTTTTGACTTGGACCTCCAGCGTGTTGAATCGCTTTTTGAATGTCGTCGCCTCGGCCGCCAGCGAATCAGACAAAGGCACCACTTCGAAAGTCCGGCGATACACGCTGTTCAGCGCATTGTAAGGTCCCCACGATTGGGAGAACAAGTTCAACCTGGACAACGTCTCGCCGTTGACAACGTGGAAATATGAAATCCCACCGGACGTTGGCGTCAACTCAGAAGCCAGACCCACGCCCGTGTTGATTTGCCACCCTCGCACTGCGCCTTGCATTTGCACTTCCAAACCCTGCCTGTTGTTCACCGGTGTTCCCAGCTGCACCATGGGCGATTCAAATGGCGCGCGAACCGTGGCTCCAATCCCGGCCACATTGGGGAACACTTCCAAAACAGATGAATTCAAAAAATTTCCCGTGACATTCACGAATTCCGGGGAAATCCTGTACATCCGAAGCGACAGCGGTACCTCGGCCTGGGGCGTCGGGCGGATGTCAAGAAACACAGCCTCTCCTTGCTGCCATTCCATGTTCATGCCTTCTCTATACTTTCCCCAACCTCCTTCAAGCAAGACCACATGTTCCTTCCAAACCGCCTTCGTCTCGAGTGTGTGGAGGTGGTAAGACCTGGCGTCCCCGTTCAACGTGTCGATGACGGCCTGAGACGTCAGGGTGTTGTACGCCAGGTTCATCTTAGAACCCAAAGACTTGGACACGCGCCAGCTAGTCGCAAAGTTGGGTACCCCGGATGCGATTGCACGGTTGAAGTTGCTCTTCCCCAGAACGCCTTTGACCTCAAATTGGCCAGGCAAGTCCTTCATTCCCAAAAAAATGCCTTTGAACGCGCGGCTTCCGTAACGCAACCCCATGTCCATAAGGCCTTGCTCAACGTAACGGTTGTAACGCGCCCACGGTCTCCGATCCACAGAAGTTTGCGGCCTTCGGTCGAACAAGCTCAGCCTGTTGAACGATTGGTTGCCCCACACCGTCAAACGACTCTGGCGATACCATGTGACGCCCCCGGTTCGAAGCGTCACCTTGCCCCAGTTTTTTCGGATGTTCATCGAGGTGTTCAACCCGAGGTCCAACGTCAATGCGGAAGGGTCCACTTCTGGCCCCTTGAACAACGAATTGCCCATGAAATCCACCCCAAATCTCACCCCTTCTTCCGTGGTGATCTTGAGACGGGTCAAAAACATGGGCTCTCGATAGAGGTCCCCCACCAAAACCGCCATGGTCTTCCCAGAATTCCCAGGAAACACTTCATTTTGGTTTCGCACGTACCCCAACACGCGACAGAACCCTGACGCCGACACCCCCTGCGCAGACTCGCGAACGGACGGGGCAGAACTGCTCATCCAATCGTTTGAATCCAACCCTTGCGCCAACATGGGCCCTGGCAAAAACACGAGGGCAGTCCACAGTGCGGCCCACAAACTGAGGCCTTCGGAAGGAAGACAAAAACGGCGTACGAGAAGAGACACAGCGCCAACTTACTTCATTTTGTTCAACGACTGCGATGTTGACCCGTCACAATTGCGTCAATTCTAAGGTGCGTGAAACATGGAATCTCGAACACACCGGAACCCAACATGGCTCGTGCCCGTGTCTTCCGCCACAGGCATGCGCGCGGTCACCCTGTAGCTGGAGCAGTAACCAGGATGACAAAGGAAGGAGCCACCCCTCATGACGTGTTTGGGGATTTGGGCTTCCAAGGGGTCAAACGAAACACCTGGACCCACTGGATTCAACACCGCCCCATTGGAACGCCTCGCGTACGTGTGAGGGTCGTACCAGTCGCTGCACAATTCCCACACGTTGCCTCCCAAGTCGTGGAGTCCGAGGCTGTTTGCTGGGTACGACATGACAGGAGCCGTCTTGACGTGGCCGTCCAGTTTGGTGTTGGACACTGGAAATTGCCCCTCCCAGACGTTGCACTTCACGTCACCCTGCTCTGGAGCCTCATTGCCCCAAGGAAACCTGACTTGTTCCCCACGAGAGGTGGCCGCAAACTCCCACTCCGCTTCGGTGGGCAAACGTGCCCCCCTCCAAGTCGCATAAGCCACGGCATCCTCAAACGCGATGTGCACCACAGGGTGATGCAACACCTCTTGATACGTTGAACCTGGGCCGTCAGGACATTTCCAACTCGCCGACTCTGTCCATCTCCACCACTGCCCAGGGTCCCGCAGACTGAAAACGGCTTCTGGAGAAAAAAACGTCATGGAGCCAGGGTCGTAGGAACCCTGTGGGGTATCTACTGGTCGCTCGGCCAACGTCACGTACCCTGTGCTTTTTACAAATTCTGCGTATTGGGCGTTGGTCACCTCATGACGGTCCATGTAAAAGCCATCCAGCCTCGCCTCGTGTCTTGGCTGTTCACGAGGCAGCGCATCCGGATCCCCTTGATGCGCTCCCATCAGAAACGCTCCCCCTTCCACCCAAACCATCGACACGTGTCCATATGCAGGGCTTGCATCAAAAGGCTCCTTCTCTTGATTCTTCGCAGCCGGCTGACATCCCAAGACAACGACCAGCCCCAGAGCGCTCCTCCAATAAGTCTTCATCAATGAGTGGATTCAAAAGAGCGAAACGGGTCGTTTTTCCAGGTGATTCCCTCTTGCCACCGAGGCGCTTGCACTTGCTTTAGATAGGCCAACAAGTCCGCCTCCATGTCTTGGGCAAGCTCAGGCAATTTCAGCGCGAGGTTTGTCGTCTCTCCCAAGTCCTGCTCCAAGTCAAACAACCGCACCTCGCCGTTGTCGTAGAACTTCAGCAATTTATAATGGCCAGAGATCCAAGCCGAGTGTGCACGGTTGAGGGCAATCCGGTTTTGGTAAGGCACATGAAACGCCATGCCCCCATTTGGTCGCACCACATCCGTGGCTTGCGCTCCTCGCAGCACATGGGCAAAACTCCCTCCGTCCAGGCTGTCAGGCGCCTCACTCCACCCTCCCGCCAACTCGGCCACGGTGGGCAAGAGGTCCGCTCCCCAAACATGGGCTGACGTCGCCACGTTCGTGGGAACTCCAGGACCCGACACCACAAAAGGAACCCTGAGTCCTCCTTCCATGGCGTCCCATTTCCCCCTGCTCAGAGGCTCATTGAGGCTCTTGTCATACTTCTTGGCGCCGGGAATGTTGGGGACACCCCCGTTGTCGGACAAATAAATCACATAGGTGTTGTCGTCCAACCCCAATTCATGAACCTTCGCCAAGAGTTGGCCAAGACTCGCGTCCAGATCCATGGTCATGCCGGCCATCCCTTGGTGACGGTGTCGCCGACCGGGTTCCGTACCTTTCACTTTGTCGAAAGAAGCTGATGTTGTTTCAATGTTGGTGTGCACCGCATAATGGGAAAGCTGGAGAAAAAACGGCCGCCCCAAGGCATGGCAAGAGTCCACGAATCCCATTGCACGATCCGTCAACCCAAAGACACGCTTGGGGTCGGAAACCACCTCGGTCTCCCATTGGCTTCTGTCGTTGACAAACCCACCATATGCATTTTTCGTGGGCCCGTCGCTGACGTCGTACCCCACCTCCTCAGGGGTGCCTCCCATGCCCCATTTCCCAAAATGTGCGGCCAGGTACGTCGAGTCAATGGCCTGAAGAACCTTGGGAAGACTGGCCCAGTCGCCGTGAGGAATGTGGGAGGTGTTCATCCCCACCCGAATCAACTGGATTCGAGCTGGAGACTTCCCGAATTGAATGCTGTAGCGCGAAGGGGCACAAACCGGCGCCGACGCCCTTGCGTTGGAAAACCTCATCCCGCTTTGGGCCAACGAATCCAGCCACGGCGTCCGATGAAAGTCGCTCGCCGACTCTGGCATCCCTGGAACCATTTCCACCGAAGTCCCATTCCACGCCTGGTCGTCCACCAGCACAACGACGAAGTTTGGCGAGGCCTTCTTACACATGCGCTCGTCCGAGGCACACGATGCACAAAAAACCACCCACAACAACCACGCGTGCATCCTCATGGCTCTGACGACTCAAGGGGTGGGCGTTTCAGAAGAGGCGCCACGCGGGGCAAGGGCTTTGCCATGGGGTTCATTTGACCAACGCCGTCAGGCAGCACCTTGTGGGTGGCGTCAATTTGGAGCAACGCCTGTTTAAGAGAGTCCAGGATTGTACCCATGTCCAGTTGATCTGCCAAGTTGTTCAACTCGGCGGGATCTGTCAAGTGGTCGTACAACTCCCATCCGAGCTCGCCCTCGTTTCCCCATCGCGTGATTCGATGACGCGCTGTGCGAAGAGAGGCCCCTCTTCTCCATTCCGTGTAAGCCCCCGGTAAAACTTGGTCTTCTGCCTCGCGGGGGCGCAAAACATTCCTGCCTGGAAGCTGCGCGGGGGATACCAACCCAGCCCATGCAGCGACAGTGGGGTAAAGGTCCACCAACTCCACAGGTGCGAATTCTGTGACGACGGAACTCAAATTGTCTGGGTTTCTGAGGATGAAAGGCACCCTCGTCGCCTCTTCAAACAACGTTTGCTTCTGCCAATGACCATGTTCTCCTAGGTGGTAGCCATGGTCGCTCAAGAACACGACCAGCGTGTTGTCGTCAAGTCCTGTCTCCTTGAGTGCCCTGAGCACTTTTCCCACTTGTGAGTCGACAAAGGACACGGACGCTCGATACGCTTGAATCACCATCTGCGCAGTGTCGTGCGCCAAATCCACTTGGACCGGTTTCATTCGAATCGAGCGTTGGGCCAACAAAGGCAGCTTAGACAAACTTGAATCGGCGTAATCGGGAACCTCCACTGCTTCCAGAAGGTGCCTGTCAAAAAAGGTCGCCGGCGCCAAAAAAGGCGTGTGGGGCCTGAAAAATCCAGCTGCCAAAAAGAACGGCTGTTTCGATTCCGCGTGCGCACGGAGCTTCTCGACGGTCAATGAAGCCACCATCCCATCGGTGTACTCCTCCTCGTCCCCATCCGAGCGCAACCAACTCAACGTTCCACCAAACTTTCCTTCAACCAAGCTGTGAATCAAGTGCTCCTCACGTTTGTCTCGACCTGATGGATTGTGGGTTTCATCCCACGAGGGGTTGTCGTCTTGGCCCGCCGTGCCGATCTCTCCAGGATTGTCGTAATGAAACAGTTTGCCTATCCGGGTCACATGGTAACCGTGCTGCCTGAACAATTGAGGCAGCGTCACCACCTCGGGCATGGCGTCCCGAAGCATGATGCGATTCTCCCGAACGCCAGACTGAGAAGGGTAAAGTCCAGTCAGGAAACTTGTGCGAGACGGACCACAAAGGGGGTATTGACAATGGGCTTGGTCGAAGCGAATTCCCTCAGACGCCAGCGCGTCAAGATTTGGGGTCGATGCCAAGGAATCTCCATAGCATCCCAGCATGCAATTCAAATCGTCCGCAACCAACAGCAGCACATTCCGTGTGGCATTGAGATGCTCCTTCTCACTGGGAGTGCATGAAACCATGAATCCCAAAGCCACGGTCAACAGCAACCTCCACGCCAATTGAAGGACAAACCTCACGGTGTCTGGTTCAAAGACGATGGACGATGAACCGATAGAGCTGCGGGGTTCTTCCCAGGTGCGTCTCCAAGAAATACGTGCCTGGCAACAACCCAGAAACGTCAATGGCCGTGGAGGCCGACTGAGAATGGTCTGTCATGCACAACTTGCCCTGGGCATCCAACACCCGGAATCGGCCAAGGGGAAGGCTGGACGTCACCCACAGTTGCGTGGATGCAGGGTTGGGCGCCATGCCGACGGACAAGGAGGACTGAATGTCTTGCACCTCATCCACTTCCCCGGCGCAAAGGCAATCGGCTGTCATCATGTCGTTGATCGTGTCGTCGTTTCCGTCGTCGCACGAATCTCCCACCATGACGCACATGCCGTTGTCCACTTCTGCATAGGGCGCGTAGTTGCACGCCTCCGAGTCGGTGCAGCCCACGGAATTGTAGACCACCATTTGTTTCCAGTAGATGGTGTCTCCATTTGCAACTCCCCATGGGCCGCGCCAACCGAAGCGCCCCACTGTCCCTTCAAACGTGCCGCTTCCACTGTTGGGTGGGCTTGTCAAATTCAAGGTGTACGTTTGGAATTCCTCCATCTCTGTATCCACAAGGACATTCCAATGACACATGAACGAGTTGGTTTCGGGTGCGTAAGCGAACAAACGCGCGTTGGGGTTGCCCGACGTGGTGGGGTTTCTCAACGTGATTTGAATGCGGTCGTACGTGCCCGCGTCGATGCCCAAACTTTCATTGACTGTGCCACTTCGCATGACCGGGGTCGTGTTGAAGGCCCGCATCGCCATGGCCTCGGGCTGCTCAATGAGGTTGCAACCAAGGTTGGATTCACTGGCGGGAACCCACCCTTCCTTGGAGTCATGCCAATCGTAGACAATCTGCGCCGTGGCGCACGTCGAGGCAACCATGGACGACAACAGCAAACTGACGATGCAGGAGGAAATGCGCAAGGAGGTGGTCATAACTCTTTCAATGGATTGATTCACGGGGAACGTCCCTAAGGTACATTAGAAGCATGAGTCTCCTCCGCACTTTAAGTGCAACCTGCTGCGCCATGTTGTTGAGGCTTGGCGCCTTTTGGGTTGGCATGGCTGGATGCATCCTCTCCTGCCACGCCCAGCAAACATACCACGTGTCGCCCACAGGAGATGATGCGCTCTCGGGATTGTCTCCAACGAATGCCTGGCAGTCCTTGGACGCGCTCAATGCACAAACGTTCTTGCCAGGCGACAGCATCTTGTTTGAGCGGGGCGGAACTTGGCATGGCATGCTTCACCTCAAGGGGTCGGGCACTGAAGGATCGGCACTCGTCGTTGGAGCCTATGGAGACAACTCCCAGCCCAGGCCCATTCTGGACGGAGACGGTTACCAAGCTTCACTCTTGATTTACAACGACAGCCACATTGTTGTCCAAGACATGGTCTTCACCAACCAAACGTCCCACCTCGATGACAATGGTGAGGTGAAGAAGTTGCCCACGTTTTTGGGAGAAACCAACGATTGGGGGTCGGGCAAGAACGTGCGATTTGGCATCAAGGTCGTTGCCGACGCGGCCACTGTGAAAGACCTTGTGTTCCGAGATGTCAAACTTCACGACATCTACCCCACCCCGACCAACCCTGACAACGCTCACCTTGGTTACGGCATCAAGCTTGAAAGCCGATCCGACACCTTGAACGGACAGATTCACACCATCGACGACGTGTTGGTGACCGGCGTTGAATTCGCACGGACTGGCCATTATGGCATGTGGATCAAACCGCTCGGGCTCGCAGGGAACAACACCATCAAGCATGAACACATCCAAATCACAGGGTGCACCTTCACGCACACCGGTGGCTCAGGGTTCGTGCCCAACCGATCGCGACATGTGGTCGTGGAACACTGCCTGTTCAACCACACAGGCTCGAGCGTTGACGATCGCATGTGGGCGCGTGGGAGCGGCACGTGGCCCTTCAAATGTGAGCGGGTCGTCATCCAACACAACCGATTGATGAATGCCCACGGGCCGCAGGACTCGTACAGCGCACACATTGATTACGGCTGCAAAGACGTTGTCATTCAATACAATCTGAGCTTCAACAACGAGGGCGGGTTCGCCGAGATTTTGGGGGACAACATCAACTGTGGATACAGGTACAACATCAGCGTCAACGACGGATACCGAGAGGACCCGGAGGGACAACCTTGGAACAAGAAGGGCAAAATCTTTTGGCTTTCGACATTTTGCGGGAACAACCAAGTTCGATGCCCCAGTCAAGGATCCTTCTTCTACAACAACACGGTGTACGTCGACGAGTCCATCAATCCTGAAATCTACGTGTGGCCAGACGCAGGCGATGTCTTCATGTGCAACAACCTGGTGTCCATGGCTGCGGGCGGCGAGGTCCTTCCCACATTGCTTGAAGACGAAGGCAATGTATTCAATGTGAGCCACAACCTTTTTCACCCTCCGGCGCGCATCGACCTAGACAACGACCTCCTGGCGAACGCCTTGTTTCTGTCGCCCCAGTTCCTGGCCACAAGCGACACCCCTGTCCAGTCAGAACTGAACTACCAACCGTCTCCTGCCAGCCCCACCTTGGGCAACGGCGCGTTGATTTCCGGAAGTGATGACCCTTGGGACTTTCGCCACAACAATGGAGGACTAGACTTTTTTGGCCAGCCCATCTCAAGCACTACCTCCCCGACCATCGGTGCCTTGCAAAGCAGCTTGT
>MDTB01078497.1_pt1 | contig 15971 bp, 16 predicted proteins | sample 811161 | NCBI WGS metagenome assembly MDTB01 (sample SAMN05326650, study PRJNA326480) | marine metagenome | isolation source: seawater | place: Mediterranean Sea | collected 2009 | reverse complement strand
ATCTGCCGTGGGCGTTGGAAGTTTGAGGAAGGCTGCTCCTAGTACGAGAGGACCGGAGTGGACGCACCTCTGGTGTACCTGTTGTCACGCCAGTGGCATCGCAGGGTAGCTAAGTGCGGAAGAGATAACCGCTGAAGGCATCTAAGCGGGAAGCTCATTCCAAGATTAGACTTCCCGGGAGCTTGACTCCCCTGAAGGGTCGTTCAAGACTAGGACGTTGATAGGCTGGGTGTGGAAGTACAGTAATGTATGAAGCTAACCAGTACTAATTGCCCGTGAGGCTTGACTCTATAACATTGCTGATACAAGCTTTAGCGTTTTTTAAATTTTATTAGTGATTAAAATACACAACTTTTGGCCAAATTTACTGTTTTGCCTGACGACCATGGCGAGGTGGTACCACCCCTTCCCATTCCGAACAGGACCGTGAAACACCTTTGCGCCGATGATAGTAATCATTCGATTGTGAAAGTAGGAAATCGTCAGGCTTCTATATAAAGTCGAATGTAACACTTTTACATTCGACTAATTATTTTTGTCGTTGACAAATCCTTAACCATATTAACTAATCTTACCTCTCCTCCATAGTTTTCAACCAAGAACGATCCAATGACCTCCTCTTTCGAATATTCATCACCTTTAACTAAAACGTCGGGTTGTATTTTTTTTATCAAAGATAAAGGAGTTTTCGAACCAAAAGGAATTACAAAGTTGATAAATGTTATGGCGTTTAATATAGCTATTCTTTTTTGCAAAGAATTTACCGGCCTGGTTTGACCTTTTAGATATTTTATGGATTTGTCACTATTGATCGCCACGATAAGGATATCTCCCATTTTTTTTGCTTCAGTTAAGAGATGAATATGGCCGGCATGTAAGATATCGAAACATCCATTTGTGAAAACGATACTCTGGCCCTTGTTTCTCAAGTCTTCCACTACCCCCATCATTTCTTTTTGAGAAAGCAATTTATTGAACTTTTCACATTCTAACTTTCTGTGATTTTTTTTACCTTTTACTTCATTTTTATTCATTTCCCTAGAACTCTTCACTTCCCCTTCAAGTTCGTCAAGACGGGGTGAGTAGGTACCTAACTTATTTACGGCTATCCCAGCAGAAACAACAGAAATATTTATACTCTCCTCCAAACTTAAGCCCGATGCTATTCCTACAGTGATGCATGCAAGTACAGTGTCACCAGCACCAGTGACGTCGAACACCTCTTTGTATTTATGCACTCCAAAATGTCTAAAGGATCGATTTTTTCTCATTAGCGTCATACCCATTGAGCCTTTCGTAACCAGTAAGGCAGAAATATTAAGTTTCTTGCAAAGATTGAAGCCTTTTTCTAAAAACTCAAGCTCCGACTTTATTTGACCTACAACCTTTAAAAACTCTGTGAGGTTTGGCTTTATCAGGAATGCATTTTGATACTTCTTAAAATCAGTGCCTTTTGGGTCAACAAGAACCGGTATTTTTTTACTTTTTGCGAGCTTTATGAAATCTTGGCATGAAGCAAGGCTACCTTTATCGTAGTCAGAAAGTATCACAGCGTCACATTTCTTTTCTAGTATCTTTGTAAACTTGGCAAAAAGTTGCTTTTGTAAGCTTTGATTCTTCTCAACCTTTTGTGGCCAATCATCCTCTTCGTCAACTCTTATCAACTGCTGGTTTTGACTGATAAGTCTAGTTTTTTCTATAGTTTTTAATTTGAAGCTGCTAACAAGCTCTGCATTGATTTTAGTCTCTGAAAGTTTTTCGGTTAGGTCAGCGAGGGCTTGATCTTTTCCCGTTAATCCGATCAGAGTAGCGTCACCTCCCAAAGCCGAGACATTACTTGCTACGTTTGCAGCTCCTCCTAAGCTGAAGCTCTTTTTGTTAATTTTTATTACTGGAACAGGTGCCTCCGGAGATATTCTATCTGTAACACCGTAAAGATATGTGTCCTTCATCACGTCACCTACGATGACGATCTTCTTATTGATAAATTTAATAGTTCCCACTTCCGCTCTTTAGATACCTAATTTTATAAATATCAAAAATTAAATCACTCTAAATCAAGAAGATTTTCTATCAGTCCACAAACAATATGACCAATCAAGATGTGCATCTCTTGGATATTTCCCGTATTGTTACTTGGAACTAAAATTGACTGCGTACAAATTTTTAAAGCACTCCCTCCTCCTTTTCCCAAAAAAGCGATTGATTTAATTTTTAATTTTTCAGCTGTCTCGAGCGCGTTAATTATATTTGCGGACTGTCCACTTGTAGAAATACTGATAAGTATATCTCCCTCTTTTCCTATCCCTTCTAATTGCCTTGAAAAGACTTGTTCGTAACCAAAATCATTACCAATACAGGTTAACGCTGCAGTGTCTGCTGTCAGGGAAACTGCAGCTAAAGGAACTCTGTTTTTTTTTAATCTTCCAATAAGTTCAGCACATAAATGCTGACTATCAGAGGCAGAACCACCGTTACCGCAAAAAATAACTTTGTTATTATTTTTAAGTGCTTGAGAACAAAGGCGTGCCGCCTGGAGAATGTCACCCGACAAACTGGTTGACGCACTTGCAATCTTTATGTGGTTTTCAAATTCACTCTCAACTCTTTGCAACAGACTCATTTGATGTTCTTTCTTAATGGTGCATCCAGAGTTCCCATCGATTTTGGATAGGTCACGATTCCCCACGGCATTTTCTGGTCAGAGTACGTCTTTACGACTTTTCCTGAGCTAGCCTTGATAATTAAAATTTCATTACTTCTACCGCAAGCAGTAATAATATGCTCTTCGTCAGGAGTAAAGGAAAAGTGCCAACAACGGTTTCCGATAGGAATTTCTTTTATCGGCTCTAGAGTTGTTGTATCAAAAACCTGAATTGTCTTGCCACGAGATAATGCTACAAAAGCCTCTTTACCATCTGCAGAAAAAGCTATGCCGTAAGGAACTTCTCCGGTCGGAACATCTTTTATAATTTCAAAATCTTTGCTAATTTTTAGCAAGCGGTTGCCATACTCTAAGGTTGCTAAATAATAGGGTTCGGTAGGTGACCTCTTGATACCTCTTGGCCGATTACCCAATTCTTTGGTATCAATTTTCTTAAAAAGTGTTCCCGAATCTATGTCATGAACACTTATATTTTCGTCAGCTTCGTTCGTAACGACTATTTTTGAATTGTCAAATGAAAACTCAATACCCTCCGTCTCCATTCCTCCTTCTATTTCTGCAATTTTCTCCATCTTAATTAAATCAACTACGGCGACCCTCGCCAACTCCTCGCCATCTTCCTCTCGCTGCGATTGCAGTTTTTTGGCTTCTTTTGAACCAGGCTTCGGCGGAGGCCCCCCAATTGCGGCCGGTTCAAAAGAAACATACGCCTTGTAGTCCCTTACTCTAACGAATTCCGGATTTTTGCCAATACTCACTCGTTTTACTATTTTAAGTGTTTTCAAATCAATAAGCGCTAAATCCCCGGAACTTTTAACAGCCACGGCCAACATTTGACCATCATCTGTGATTCCCAAGCCTCTGTTACCTGCCCCAACTTCGATTTCTTTTATCAAACTAAAGTCATCTAATGACATGACTAAAACATTTCCTTTTTGATTACTGATGTAGGCAAATTCCTCGCTTGAGCCGTCATCCTTAGAGCAGCTAATCGTCATAAGCAACAGGATAATTATTGAAATGAAACTTAAAATTGGTTGAACATTGGCTTTACTTTTGGGTATCATGACGGTGTCCTTGTTATTATGTCTTCAAATTGTACTTAGTTTACTTAAGTTTAAGTGTGTTTTTAAAGTAAATAAGGTTTCAAAAAAGATTTTTATTTGGCTAATAAGTTTTGAATAATGGATAAAAAAAATCCCGGTAGTGGCTACAGTAATTGGTCCATAGCTCTTCATTGGTTTTTGGCATTAGCTTTACTATCACAGCTATTTTTGGGAACTATAATGGTAGATATCCCGAAAGGGCCCGAAAGCGATAGAGCTTATTGGTTCAACTTACACAAATCAGTTGGTATTTGTCTTGCGATCTTCATAATTTTAAGGATTATTTGCCGGTTAAAATATGGTGCACCCGATCCTCTACCATCGATGAAATCTTGGCAGAAACTTGCATCTAGTCTGAATCATAAGCTCTTGTACTTATGTATGATATTGATGCCAACAACAGGTTTTATAGGTTCTCTATATTCTAAATATCCAATAAAATTTTTTGGATTCCCGATTGCGAGGGTTGTTGAACCAAATCCCGTGATAAAGGAGATAACCTCTGAAATTCATGCAATTTCCGCGATTCTTTTTTTTATTTTAATTACTATACACATTGTAGCAGCCCTGAAACATCTTCTGATAGACTGTGATGAGATTTTTCAGCGGATGATGTTCAGAAATAAGTCAAAGCAGAGTAACTGAGTAAGTAATTACCCTTCCTTTATTGCTCCAACGTTGCAAAAAAAACACATATTTTGCTCATCAAACCGCTTAATTATCTTATGAATAGGAAACTTTGTAGAAAAGTTGTAACATTTAGAAAAGTTAGTTAAAACAAATTTTATTACGAACGTCTGGAGAAATTAATGAATAAGAACAAGATTGCTACGGCATTACGCAAGAAGGTATTGGGAGTTGCTATTGCTACCGCTATAGCCGCACCAGCACTAGCTGATGTTACTATTTATGGAATAGTTGATGTGGGTATTGGCTTCGACAGCGGAGACAATGACGTACTTCAGCTCGATGGTGGTGAAGGAAGAACTATTGAGCTTCCTTCAATTTGGGGTATTAAGGGTTCGGAGGATCTAGGTGGTGGCCTAACAGCATCTTTTGCCCTTGAATCAGATCTTAACGCATCTGACGGATCGGCAAGAATTACCGGTGGTGATAGATTTTGGGCTCGGCAGTCTAACATATCTCTGTCTAATGATATGGGAAGTGTGACACTTGGCGGCATATACAGCCCGGCAATCCTAGCAGTTTTGCCAACTGATCCAAGACATTTGTTTGAGAGCCAGTCTGGTCTATTACAGTATGCATTTATTGCTGGGCCTGGCGGTGATGTAGCTTCCGGTACAACAAACACCAACATTCACGTTGACGTTTTTCTACGTAACGCGGCTCAGGTAAAATTTACTCCTGGACCCCTATCTGTTGCACTTGCTTACGGATTTGGCGAAGCCGCTGGTGATCAGCAAAGAAATTCAAACTTCCACATGGGTGCTACATATTCCGAGGGAGGTGTAACGATCTCTGGAAATTACGTTAAGAACAAAGGTGATAATGCTAATGATTCCTTTGGCGAGAATGAAAAAATGTATATCGGCGGCAAGTACAAGATGGGCGACATAGCGATTGCTGGTGGGTATATGAAAGGTGAAGCTAATTCGACTACGACTGGAGTTCAAGTCAACGATAATGAAGGATACAACGTTGGTGTAACTTTTTATTCCGGTAGTAATGAGTTTGACGTAGCTTATTACGGCACCAAGAACGAAATGAGTGGTGTTGTGGACAATGAAAATGATGAAATTATACTTGCGTATCGTAACAACCTAAGTAAGAGAACAACTCTGTATGCCAAACTCTGTAATTCAGATCGTGGTGCATTAGCCCCAGCAGGTGCTTGTCTTGGTGCGGCAGGTGAAAATGACACTTACTACGGATTCGGTGTATTTCACAAGTTTTAATAGCTAAATTATTAGCGAAAAAAGGGAACAGTACATTGTTCCCTTTTTTTTTAAAAAATTTTTTATTGTGTTTTCTCACGGTGCAATTTGAAAATAGTTGTTTACCTGAGTTAGATTAAAAAATCGCTCCTAAACTCTGAAGCGATTTTCTCTTTTTTTAGACGACTTGTTAGCCGAGCGGGATCAGAATTTTATTCTTAGACCTATTGCGAATCCGTCTTGATCACCGCCATTTGCTGGTTGTGAACTAAATCCTTTTTTATGGAGCTCATGATTAGCAGATGCTCCGTTATCCAACACGCCAATCATTGCATAACCAGTAACTTTTTTAGAGAAACTATGTAATAAAGCAATCTGAGTCATCTCAATTTTTTCAGCCTCATTCTCGCTTTGCTCAGAACTATGAAATCCAATACCAATCTTGGTGACTTTAGAGATTGGCCCCATAGCACTAATTGAATATCCCTCTCCATCAGCGCTAAAACCTAATCCTGAGGTATCGGCCGCAGTATCATTAGACAAGTCCCAGTACTGGGCCTTTAGTACAATTTTCTGAGGTGTTTTATATTGAATACCCACACCGTACTGATCCCAATCATCTAATCCGCCAGCACCCTTTGCTTCAGAATAAGCGATGAAACCCTGAGCGGCCCCAACTTTAAATGTAGCTGCTATGCCAGTCCGAGTATTTTCTTCATCCTCGCCAGCAACTTCACCGAATTGCCTTTCAACAAAAATATTACCACCGGTGCCCAATTTTGGGGACTTATAGAAAATAGCATTATCAATCCGATCACCAATTGCAATGTAATCACTCATCGTCTTAAAACCAGCAAAGTTTGATCCAATCATGTCATACTTTGAAGCCAGTACTTTATCGATAGTCTTATTGAGGCCAAAAGAAAATTGTCCAAACGGTGTTTTCATACCGATTTCAGATTTCCGTTTCCAGTAAACTGATCCAGCTCCACTGCCAGTCTTGTTATTGCCACCAGAAAGACCTGTATCATTATGGACCTCTGACTCTATAGCAAAGAAAGCACCAAACCCTCCACCAAGATTTTCCTTACCCTTAACACCCCACCTTGATGACGATAAAGGACCATAAGCAAGACCAGTTAGCGTTTCATCATTTGTCCCGGCTCCGGATACACTGGCGAGGCCTGCATCAAGCCGACCGTATACCTTAACTGAAGCCGCTTGAGCAGCACTAGTAAACGCAGCTATGCAGGCTATAGCTAAAATCGATTTCTTCATTTATTTCTCCATATAAATACAAATTAAAAACAGTCTGAACGTAAATTGTTTTCCTAGCAGACTCTTCAATTATCGGAAATCCCTATTGAGGTGTGCATGAAATAGCTGCAATGTAACAAATAATTCACGTAAGCGTGTCTTTTTAACTACAAAACTATGTATATTGAATCTTTAGAACTTTCCATATTTAACTACTAAAGAAGTATTAACTGTAATTGCCTTAAGGTAGCGTACTGGTTATAATTAAGGGCTTATAAAATTAATATTATGAAAACGACATTCTATCCAAAACTGAGCGAAGTTCAACACTCCTGGCTTTTAGTTGATGCAACAAATAAGGTACTAGGACGTCTTGCGTCTGAAATAGCTTTTCGACTTAGAGGTAAGCATAAGCCAACGTATACCCCTCATATGGATATGGGGGATTACGTCGTAGTTGTGAATGCTGATAAAGTAAGAGTAACGGGAAAGAAAGCCAGTGATAAAAAGTATTATAGACACTCCGGCTATCCTGGCGGTATCTACGAAACAACATTTAATGAGATGCAAAATAAGTTTCCGGGTCGGGCTATCGAGAAAGCTGTTAAAGGTATGCTCCCCAAGGGACCTCTGGGTTACGCAATGCATAGAAAGTTAAAGGTGTACGCAGGGGGTGAGCACCCTCATCAAGCGCAGAGTCCTAAAACTATTGATCTTTAAACTAATTTTTTACTGGAAGAATTTATGATTGGCGAATATTACTACGGTACGGGCAGAAGAAAAAGCTCGGTCGCTAGAGTTTTTTTAAAAAAAGGTTCGGGTGTAATCTCGGTAAATAAACAGAAGTTGGAAGATTATTTCTCCAGAGAGACAGGTAAGATGGTCGTTTGCCAACCCTTAAAGCTCATCGATTCATTAAATAAGTTTGATGTGATGGTGAATGTTTCAGGCGGAGGTGAATCTGGTCAAGCTGGGGCTGTTAGACATGGATTAACTAGAGCATTAATCGAATTTGATGGGTCACTCAAACCCTCTTTATCGAAGGCAGGATTTGTTACCAGGGATGCTAGAGAAGTTGAGAGAAAAAAGGTTGGTCTTCACAAAGCTAGGAAGCGTAAGCAGTTCTCAAAGAGGTAGGGTTGAGCTTGTTCTTTGCTCTAACCTAATAATTAAGTTTCCGTAATCGTTCTTTTTCATCTAAAAGGTTATAAACTTTGGAAAGTGTGGGTGTAGTTGGTTGCCTAGGTTATACCGGCTTGGAGTTGATCAGGATTCTTGTTCGTCATCCTGGCGTATTGATTAAGGTTGTTACCTTACGCGAACCTCTCCAGCGTTTTCGTGATGACAAGGTATTTACTATGTTTCCCGAACTGTCTTCTTGCAGGGTGTCGACTATTGAAGATGCGGATTTTCGAGACTGTAGCGTAGTTTTTTTTGCTACTCCGCATGGGATAGCAATGAAGTGGGCTCCGAAACTTCTCAGCATCGGAGTAAGAGTAATAGATTTATCTGCGGATTTCCGATTTAAGAACAAAGAAACTTTTGAAGGGTTTTATGGCTTAAAACATCATTCACCGAAATTGTTACATGAGAGTGTCTATGGGCTACCAGAAATCAATAGAGATAAATTAACAAATGCGAACCTGGTGGCAATGCCGGGCTGCTACCCTACTGCTGTAATTCTGGGATTACTGCCTCTTTTAGAAAGAAATATAATCGAGGAAGATAATGTTATTGCTGACTGTAAGTCAGGTATAAGTGGTGCAGGTCGTTCAAGTAAAGTAAGTAGCTTATTTGGTGAAACATATGAGTCGTTCAAAGCCTATGGGACAAATGGACACAGACATAAACCAGAAATTTGCGAAGTTGCTCAAACAATTATAGAAAAAAACAAGATTAGATCTGATAATCAAAACTTGAAAACTCAGTTTGATATAATTTTTATACCGCACCTAATTCCAATGTTTAGAGGTATTTTTGCAACTTTATATGTCAAGCTCAAGTCTGATAGTTACATTGATAAATTAACAAAAATTTATACGGATAAATATAAGAAGGAGAAGTTTATAAAACTTTTGGAAGGTGATAAAGTGCCCAACACCAGTCTTGTTAAAGGTTCCAACGAAGTTCATATTTCAATTGTAAAAGTGTCTAAGAAAAAAGAGGGGCTTGGCTCCTCGGCTGTTATTCTTGTCGCAGAGGATAACTTGGTGAAAGGCGCGGCAGGACAGGCTGTTCAGGTCATGAATACTATGTTAAATTTTGAGGAAGAAGAAGGGTTAAAGGGTTTGTTCTGGAGTCCTTAATTAAAGTAAATTGGAGATATATAAATAAAATGGAAGAAAACAGTGTAGCGCCTATTATAGATGAGATGCCACAGCCCTTTGTGTTTACAGATGCTGCGGCTGCTAAAGTTAAAAGCCTTATGGAGGAGGAGGGTAATCCGAATCTTAAGCTTAGAGTTTTCGTGCAGGGTGGCGGTTGCTCGGGGTTTCAATACGGGTTTTCCTTTGATGAGGTTGTGAGCGATGACGACACAAAAATGGAAAAGGGAGGAGTAATGCTGTTAATTGACGCCATGAGTTATCAATATTTGTTCGGCTCGGAAATTGATTTCAAAGACGATTTGGAAGGATCTCAATTTGTTATTAGAAATCCAAATGCAGTTACCACTTGTGGCTGTGGATCAAGCTTTTCTATTTAAACTGCTTTGCCAACGGATTCAATAATTTTTTTGGCATCACCGAATACCATCATTGTCTTCTCCATATAGAAAAGCTCATTATCTAGACCAGCATAACCAGATGCCATAGACCTTTTATTCACGATAACTGTTTGTGCTTTAAAAACCTCGAGAATAGGCATTCCATAAATTGCACTGCCTGGTGTTTTAGCAGCAGGGTTTACAACATCGTTGGCTCCCAAAACAAGTACGACATCAGTTTGGTTAAATTCTGAGTTGATGTCCTCCATCTCAAAAACCTGGTCATAAGAAACCTCTGCCTCAGCAAGAAGCACATTCATGTGCCCGGGCATTCTCCCGGCAACGGGGTGAATGGCATACCTTACCTCAGTTCCATTTTCAATCAATTTATCAGATAGCTCCTTTAGCGCATGCTGAGCCCTGGCGACAGCAAGACCGTAACCGGGAACGATAATTACTGATTCTGCATTCCCTAGCATAAAAGCAGCATCTTCCGCAGAACCACTTTTAACACTTTTTTTCTCATCAGAGCTTTGAACTATGCTAGTTTCCCCTCCAAATCCGCCGAGTATGACACTGAGAAATGCCCTATTCATAGCCTTACACATGATGTATGAAAGTATTGCTCCCGAGGACCCAACTAATGATCCAGCCACAATTAACATACTATTGCCCAATGAAAACCCAATACCAGCTGCAGCCCAACCAGAATAACTATTTAGCATTGAAACAACTACAGGCATATCTGCTCCGCCAATTGGAATGATAATCAAAACCCCAATTAAAAAAGAAAGTACTAAAAGCGTAATAAATGCTGGCCAATTTTCGGTAAAAGAGAAAAAAATGCCCAGAGCAAGAATTCCAAGCCCAATTCCCAAATTAATTAAATGTTGTGCAGGAAAAGTAACTGGCGCGCCTTGAAACAATCTAAACTTATATTTTCCAGAAAGTTTCCCAAATGCGATGACTGAACCAGAAAATGTAATCGCACCAATAGACGCTCCTAGAAAAAGTTCTAATCGATTACCAAAAGGAATGCTACTCCCTTTATCCGTGATATTGAGTGCGTAAGGCTCAAGTACTGCTGTTATTGCAATAAAAACTGCCGACAATCCAACCATTGAATGCATAAAAGCAACTAATTCGGGCATTTTTGTCATCTGCACTTTTTTAGCCATAATTGCGCCTATAGTACCGCCAATAGCTATACCCAAGATAAGAAGAAACATACCAAAAAAAATATTTTGATCAGGCAAAATATTTGCCATATTTCCAATTAGTCCAAAAGTGCTTAAGGTAGCTATGAACATACCCGCAATCCCAAAAATATTACCTCTGATTGAGGTGCTAGGGTGAGATAAACCTTTTAAGGCCTGAATGAAGCAGATGGAAGCCAGCAGGTAAAGTATAGTAACTGTATTAATGGAAAGACTAAGCATTGGTATTATTGTCCCTATTTTTTTGATTTCTTTTTAAACATTTCTAACATTCTTCGTGTGACTAGAAATCCTCCGAATACATTCACTGAAGCGAGGATAACTGCTAAAAATCCAAAGAGCTGACCGAACATTGTCTCAGTTAGTGCCACCGCCATCATTGCACCAACTATGATAATTGCTGATATGGCGTTAGTTACAGCCATTAATGGAGTGTGAAGAGCTGGCGTAACATTCCATACTATGTGGTACCCGACGTAGATAGCCAACACAAAAATTATTAAATTTGTCACTGTGGGGCTTATGATTTCCATAGTTTTCCTTCCTTGACTATCAGGGTTGAAGATACGATATCGTCTTCTGTCGAAATATTTAATTTATTTTTGTCGTCAACGATCAATTTTAAAAAATCTAATATGTTTCTTGCATATAGTGCAGAGGCATCTGTTGGTACTGATGCGGGAAGGTTACTTGCCCCGATGATGGTAACACTCTCCAACTCCACAGTCTCATCTAATTTAGAGCCAAAACAGTTTCCACCTTGTTCAACTGCCATATCTACAATAACAGAGCCGGGTGCCATAGATTTGACCATAGATTCTGAAACCAGTACTGGTGCCGGCTTTCCTGGTATTAGAGCTGTAGTAATTACAATATTTGCTACGCTTATCCTTTTTGCAACCTCTTCTTGCTGTCTTTTCAACCAAGATGTAGGCATTGCCTTAGCATATCCACCTTTTCCCTCTGCAGCCGATTTTTCCTCATCTGTTTCAAATGGAACATCGATAAATTTTGCTCCAAGCGATTCTATTTGTTCTTTTACTGCTGGTCGCACATCAGACGCCTCAACAATAGCGCCAAGCCTTTTTGCTGTCGCTATTGCCTGCAAACCGGCGACACCGGCTCCTAGAACTACTACTTTAGCTGCTTTAATTGATCCAGCAGCGGTCATGAGCATTGGAATTAATTTTGGATAAGCATTGGCGGCAATAAGTACTGCTTTATATCCAGATAGATTTGCCTGTGAGGATAAAACATCAATAGTTTGAGCTCTGGTAGTTCTCGGCGCTGCTTCTAAAGCAAAAGCCGTTATCCCGGTATTTAAAAGTGTATCAATTCCTTTCTTATGGAACGGTTCAAGCATACCAATTAATATCGCTGAATCACTAAAAAGTTTACACTCAGTGGGGGAAGGGACTCTAACTTTTAATACAATTTCCTTATTAAATGCGTCTTCTTGCCCGCAGATTGTTGCACCAGCATCAGAAAACTCATCATTTAAAATAGAGGAAGCCAGCCCAGCATTTTTACAAACAAAGACTTTTAATCCCATATTAACCATTTTTTTTACAGTTTCTGGGGTTGCAGCGACTCTGTTTTCCCCAGCTATTGATTCCTTAGGAATGCCAACTTGCATTCAATTTCTCCATATAATAGTGATAAATAAAAATTTTTTTAAAGACAATGAAAATTAAATCCCATATCGTCATAGGAATGTCAGGTGGTGTAGACTCCTCAGTGAGTGCTTGGCTCTTAAAGAGACTTGGGCATAAAGTAACAGCGGTATTTATGAAGAACTGGGAAGATGACGAAGAGTACTGCACCAGCAAACAAGATTTTCTGGACGCCGCAGTTATTGCAGATTTAATAGGGATTCCCCTTGAAGCAGTATCGTTCAGCAAGGAATACAAGGAAAAAGTTTTTAATGACTTTTTATATGAATACTCCATGGGTAGAACACCTAATCCTGACGTTTTTTGTAATTCTGAAATAAAATTCAAAGCTTTTCTCGATTATTCTCTAACGCACGGGGCTGACTATTTAGCAACCGGACATTACGCAAGAATTAAAAAGGTCGAAGGAAAGTATAACCTATTAACTGCCTTAGATAAAACTAAAGATCAGACTTATTTTTTACACAGATTATCCCAAAAACAGTTATCGTACTCTGTTTTTCCATTAGGGGACTATTCTAAAGGACTGGTGAGGCAAATGGCGTTAGAATTAAAACTACCAAATGCTAAAAAGCCCGATTCTATGGGGATATGTTTCATTGGGAAACGCCCTTTTCAAAATTTTTTAAGTAAATATATCCCCCCGAGACCTGGGTTGATTTGCACCGATGAGGGTTTGGAAGTGGGAACACACCATGGACTTCAATTTTTCACCATTGGTCAGAGGAAAGGCATAGGTATTGGAGGCCTCAAAAAAAAGTTTTCCGAAAGTAGAATAGGTGAAGGCAATGCTTGGTATGTTATCAACAAAGACTTCAAAAACAACCGTTTAATCGTGGTGCAAGGAAAGAATAATCCAAAGCTCTTTTCGAATTCTCTAGCCGCCACTAATTTACATTGGATTGCAGAAGAAGCTCCTGCTTGTGGCAGTAAATTACAGGTTAAAATTAGACATACCATTTCAACCTTTTCGGGGACGATAAGCTATGAGAGAGATAAGTTAGTACTTAATTTTGAAGTACCTCAAAGAGCAGTTGCTCCAGGGCAGTCAGTAGTTTTTTATAAAGGCCCACTTTGTATTGGTGGGGGAATCATAGCTTAAATAAAGTGAGTAAATAATATATGTTTGATCAATTAAATGCAATTTCCCCTTTGGACGGTCGTTATAAAGATCGACTGAAAAATTTATCTGGTTTTTTTTCAGAGGCTGCACTTATACGCACAAGAATCAAAGTTGAAGTTCTTTGGTTCTTGGCTTTAGCTGATTATGGAATTCGAGAGTTTAAAAGCATGCCTGAACATATCAGAGTCATTTTATTAAGTTGGATTGATGTAATTTCTGATCAAGATATTCTTCTGGTAAAAAAAATTGAAAAAACTATTAAACATGACGTTAAAGCAGTTGAATATTTTTTAAAGCAAAAAGCCGAAAGCTCTGACATTAAATTTTTAATAAATAATAAAGAATTTTTTCACTTCGGGTGTACGTCTGAAGATATAAATAATCTTAGTTATGCTTTTATTCTCAAAGACACTAAAGAACTAATTTTATTAAAGCATATTGAAGTAGTTATTAGTAAGTTAGGGTTTTTTATTCAGGAAATTGGATTTGCTCCAATGTTATCGAGGACTCATGGCCAAGCAGCATCTCCTACTAGTTTAGGAAAAGAAATTGCAAATTTCCGTGCACGTTTAAGAAAAGCGAGAGAAAGATTTCGAGGCGTTAAAATACTTGCTAAGATGAATGGAGCAGTCGGAAATTTTAATGCTCACTATGTTTCCGCTCCAGAAGTAAATTGGCCAACACTTTCTTCAGAATTTGTAGAGAGCCTTGGTTTTGATAATAACCCTATGACAACTCAAATTGAGCCTCACGATTGGATAGCAGAATACTGTGATGCGTTGGCTAGCATAAACGTAATTCTAATCGACTTTTGCAGAGATATTTGGGGTTATATTTCTCTGGGATACATCACTCAAGTGAAGAAAAATGCTGAAGTTGGTTCCTCCACTATGCCTCACAAAGTCAATCCTATTGATTTTGAAAATGCTGAGGGAAACCTTGGCTTATCGTCCTCTTTATTACAACACTTTTCGCAAAAACTTCCAGTTTCAAGATTTCAAAGGGATCTGAGCGATTCCACAGTCTTGAGGAATTTAGGTGTGGCTATTGGATATAGTGTTTTGGCGATGGACTCTATTATAGAAGGGTTAAATAAGTTAAGTTCAAATTCCGAATATATGGCAAAAGATTTAAAGTGTAGTTGGGAGGTTCTAGCCGAACCGATACAAATGATCATGAGAGTGAATGGACTGGATGATCCGTATGAGAAACTAAAATCTTTTTCTCGAGGAAATGTGATTGACGAGTTGATGATTAAAGATTTCATACGTAAATTGGAAATTTGTGACGCAGATAAAACGAAACTGATGAATCTGAAACCGGAAGATTATTTAGGTTTAGCTGAGAGACTAGTAAAGGATGAACTCAAGAAAAAGTAATTTTATAAAAACTGTAAAAGTTAGCTTTTTTTTGCCGATTGAGGTAAAAAGGAGGAATTAATGAAAAACAGTTTGATATTTTGCATTCTCTTTGCAGTCAGCCCTTTAGTGTCTGCAGAAAAACGCTGCTTAGTCTCTTCAAAAACAACTCTTTTATATTATGAGCGTATTCAATCCGTAACCATCTGGGCTAAAGATTTGAAAAAAGCTGAGGAAAAATTCCGCAAAATGTTTCCCCATCGAACTAATGTAATGAGGATACGTTGTAGGGAACACATTAATCCATATGAGAGGTTTCAATAGTCTTAATAATCAATTGGTTCGTCCGAACTTTTCTTTGGGTTATTTATAAGATCTTCTCTTTTGATACCCAACCAAAGAGTAATCGGTGCCATCACAAATATGGAAGAGTAAATTCCAAAGATTATGCCAATAGTTAAAGCTAATGCGAAGTAGTGGAGAACTGGTCCTCCAAATATAAGCATCGCAAGCACTACCGTCTCCGTTGTGCCATGAGTTATTATAGTTCTCGACATGGTTCTGGTAATTGCATTATTAATAGAATTAATTACAGTAGCTTTTCGCAATTTGCGAAAATTTTCCCTTATCCTATCAGCCACAACTACGGATTCGTTTACGGAGTAACCCAAAATTGCAAGTATAGCTGCCAATACCGATAGGGAAAATTCCCATTGGAAGGCTGCAAAAAAACCTAGAATGATCACTACATCATGGAGGTTTGCTATTATGGCGCCAAGGGCGAACTTCCATTCAAACCGCAGAGCTAAATACAACATAATGCCTATTATTACAAAAATCAGGGCTAAAACACCATCTTTTGCTAACTCACTTCCTATTTGAGGACCAACATATTCAACCCTTTGAAGCTTAGCAATTTCTCCATTGTTCAAAGTTTTGATCTTTTTAAAAATAATTTCCGCTTGATCATTTT